>SAMEA3663077__coassemble_117_pt1 | contig 35547 bp, 31 predicted proteins | sample SAMEA3663077__metabat2_high_PE_010 | metagenome-assembled genome bin SAMEA3663077 (sample SAMEA3663077) | pig gut metagenome | biome: pig gut; feature: pig-associated habitat; material: faeces | place: France | collected 2012
TAATTCAAGGTATCAAATGTCGTTATAAAATAAATATTAATAATTACTTATTAAATATTAAATTTTAATTTCTAAATCCTCCCCATGCAACCCTCCTCGTCCGCCTTCATAGTCCCTGCAGAATTCTCATCCGAGTGGCGTGATATCACATTGGTGCAACAGCATGGTCACGCGCTGATTTATACCGCTACGCGTTACGGTCGGCGTTTTCTGCTCAAAGCATTGTCGCCGGATGTAGCATCGCTGACCGACTATCGTATTCAGCAGGAACAGGAGTTTCAGTTGGGCGTTCTGCTCGTCCATCCGAACATTGCCGCTACCTATGGCCTGGAGGATATTGACGGAGTAGGGCGATGCATTGTTCAGGAATGGATCGACGGCGCAACGCTCGGCGAATGGGTTTCTGCGCAGGTGTCAAATGATGTTCGTGAGCGAATATTCACCCAATTGCTCGATGCACTCGAATATCTGCATAGCCTGCAATTGGTGCATCATGACCTCAAACCCGACAATATTCTCATCACCCGCAACGGCAATAATGTCAAGCTGATCGATTTCGGCTTGTCGGCTGTTGATGCCACCGTTTCGCCTGTTCTCAACGACCCGCGTCGGGATATTGAGGCATTAGGCAAACTGCTTCCGCAACTGCTCCCGTGGCGTTACCGGCATATAGCGCGAAATTGCCGTCAAGGTGTTTACCCTACTATTGCTGCCGTTCGCCTGGCTATCCGTCGCCGCCAACGAGTAGCACAACTGCTGCCGGTCATATTGTCGGCCATTCTGCTGATAGCGGCTGTGGTTCTATTTTACCGCTCATGGCACGAACGCTATGCCGAACAGCTGCGCTACGAAGCCATGGTCGCACAACTCGACACTTGTCTTGCTAACGAATGTGCCGACCTGATGACGATTATCAATCGCCGTGAGAGTTATGACAGACAAAACGCAGAAGAGATGCTTGCCTTTCGTGCATGTTTTTCTGATTACAATGAGGTGATGCATCGCCATTGGGCATTGCGCGACTCGCTCACTAACCTCTACGATGCTACTGACCCGCTCCGTGAGCAGTTCTGGCAGATTTGGGTCAACCGCGAAACAAAGATGAACAACGAACTGATGCCCATCCTGCAATCCAAACTCAAGTACTAACCTCCCTTCGCCCAAACGGCCACTTTCATCGGGGGCAAATAGGGGTTGAACCGAAGTTGAATAGGTGTTTTTCTCAGATTTTCTCCACCAGCGTCAGGCCATTCTTGTCGCCCATGGTGTAACCTTCGTATATCTTTTCGCCGGAGCGCAGATGATCAACTGTCAGCTGTTCGCCTTGGCAGAGCATGCGGCAGAAGAATGTGTCACCGGCGTGTAATTTGCCGTTTTGTACATCCGCTACGCGCCAGGCATAGTTGCCGGTATATTCTATCGTACAAACTCTGTCCGGTAGCCATGCGATACGTACTTTGTCGCCTGGCTGCAGGTCGTCGGCATTCAGGGTGGAGTGGTAGATATAGTTCGATTCCTCACCCGCATGACTGTAGCTGTTCAGCGTGTCTATCACCGAATGCCGGACATGGGCATAGCCTTTCTTGTAGCCCCACAGGCGACTCAGCGTGTCGCTGCTGATGTCATTACCTGTCGCCTGCTTGATGTACAGACTGAGTTCTGCAAAATCCGCGGGACTATTCGGGCGTTTGCCGTAACGTGCCTCGGCGGCTTGTTTGGCTTGTTGTACAGCGGTGCTGTCAGTGAGAAATGATGTTATCATACGATTATTTTTCGAAATCCGCCACAAAGATACAAAAATATTTGCATATTTCCAAATAAATTCGTATCTTTGCATCCGAAATGGAGCAAAATGATTTCACATCAGGTCCTGTGCGTGGTTTGTCGCCCCTCGAATTAGGCACTTCGGGTTACACCGATATCCAGCTGTTGTCCGACAGCGGTCATAACCGTGTGTACCGCGCTATGCATGCCGGCAAGTGGGTGGTACTGAAGGCTGCACGTGACGATGAAGGCCTGGCTACCCGCAACCGCCTGCTCCTGCAGCGCGAATACGATATCATGCATGCCATCGACTGCATTTATGTAGTCAAGACTTGGCAGATGGACGATATACCCGATGTAGGTCGCGCCATTGTGATGGAGTATATCCAGGGGCGGTCGCTTGACCGGTTCTTGCAGGAGAAACCGTCATGGTCGCTGCGCCGGCGTGTGGCGGACGAACTGCTGGAGGCGTTGCAGATCCTGCATGCGCAGCAGATCGTACACGCTGACCTCAAGCCCGGCAATATACTCATAACCGATGTGGGCAACCATGTCCGTCTCATTGATTTCGGCTTGGCGGATACGGATGCGTATGTGGCTAAAGATCTGGGTTCGTCGCCGCCTGTTATCGATACCGGTTATGTTCCATCGGACAATCTCTCGCCCGAGAAAGATATCTATGCCCTGGGCGTTATCCTGCGTGCATTGTTTCCGCATTCGTTCCGTCTGGTAGCGGGGCGCTGTTGTGCTACACCTGCGACCCGGCGTTATCAGTCAGTGCGTCAGGTGCATGCGGCGTTGCGCAGGCAGGCTGTACTGATGTGGCTGTTGCCGACATTGGTGGTGGCAGGTGCATTGGTAGCCTTGCTGCTGACGGTTGTGCCGCGTCCTATATCGCTTGAACCGCAGGTAGTGCCTGTAGATACGTTGCCGCCAAAGGTACAACGGGACACGGTGGTTGTTCTAACTCCAGTGGTAGAGCAACCTGCTCGTCCGGCGGTGGATAGCGCATGGATTAAGCTGGAGAAGAAGGCTAATGCCACTTATCGGAGTCTGTACCGTGAGTACGCCGATTCGATTGCCATTATGCCTGTCAAGAGCCTGAATCAGGCACTCGTGTACCATAATGCTTATGCCGCTCTCATGGCTAAAGAGTGCGATATACTGGTGGCATTTTATCCCGGATACGAACATCAGTTGCGTCAGCACTATCTCAGTTCGTATGATCGTGATTGCAAGCGCATGGCTAATTTGTATAAAAATTATCCCATAATCGTTGTCAATCTCAACGGTGATACGACATTCATTCCCGTCAAAAGGTAGTTGGCTATACCTACTTCACTTGCCCCTTCCCAACATTTTTTGTGTCTGCTTTTGACATTTAGTGCAAGTTTTGAGTCAAAAAGTACATTTCCCTTTCTGCGATGGAGAAGTGCCTTGACTTGGCACTTCGAACGGGAGGAGTAGCGGGGAGCGAAGATCCGACCATAGATAATTTACCGCAGGGTAGTATATGTAGTGTCCTGTGCTCGGCGCTTTCAACGCCGAGTCTTTTCTTTGCCTGTCTTTCGGCATCTGCCTGTTCCCCGGCATCTACCTGTTCTCCGGCATCCGTCTTTATTCCCCCGGCATATGATGCCGGCATCCTAATTGTCGGTAATTGCTGATAATTCTTAGCCCTAAATGGCACGATCTGCTTCGCTGTATGGTTGCCCTCCTATATCCTAATTCTCACTCGCAAATTGTTGTAAATTGTTGTAAATTGTTGACTTCATATCCCCCAAGTGCATTTTTCTTTACTAGAATCCCCTCGCATGTTTTTTTTGACGGCGCTGCATTCTCCTTTTCGGTATTTTTGATTTATACTAATTCTCTTTCGCAAATTGATGTTAATTGAAGTTAATTGTTGACCTCCTATATCCTAATGCCATCCCTGCACACCGCATGGATTTTCGGTATTTTCGGGAGCGCAGCGAATTTTTGAAAAGAATCTATCAGTGGCAATTTATTGTTACTGATCAGTGGAATTGGATATCAGGAGGTTTGGATGCTTGCATACAATCATACTGATAGACAAGTACACTAAGTTGCATTAAGCAACTATAGATTCTGCATTTTTCTTTACTAGAATCCCCCTCGCATGTTTTTTTTGACAGCGACTGCAATGAGCGCTTTTTGGGTTAACTAACAAAACTCTTTCGCAAATTGATGTAAATTGTTGTTAATGGTTGACCAATTTCCCCTCCCTGCACAAAAATCAAAGTTTTTTCAACAAATATTTGCAAATGTCAATCTTTTCGTACTTTTGTGGGAAATTACTGTTACACCTATGAAAAATAATGCCTATTATGGACTCGACCATCACCGAGAAGAAATATCTCGCCTGGATGCACCCGGATGGATACAGCACGATGCGTTTCGTGGTCGATCCCGGACAGATACTCTACACCCAAGCCAAGGACGGTTATCTGGAGGATGACAACTGCGATATAACGCATCCTGATTTGAAGAGGAACTGGATGATGACCTGTAAGAAGGGGAAGGATTGGGTGGTACGGTCAACCTACAGCGAAGCAGATCGTGCCCTTCAGGGCTAAGAATTAACGACAATTATAAAAAAATTAGCGAGAGAAATTAGGCAGTTCTTGTTACAAAACGCAGATTTTTTGCAGAAAGAATGTCATTTGCTTGCAAATGTCATTTTTTTTTTGTATATTTGCAGCCGGTTTGTCGTGCGCATGTGTATATGTGCGTGGAAGCACCTGCGAAACGATATGGCATGAGACAGGACGAGAGCAATATAATTATATACAACACCATCGACGGAAAGGCGAGTGTGGTGCTGTATGCCCGTGACGGAAGCGTGTGGATGAACCAAAATCAGCTCGCGGAACTTTTTGACACCTCGGTGCCTAACGTATGTATGCATATTGCTAATATACTGAAAGAAGGGGAGTTGCAGAGAGATTCAGTTATTAAGAATTACTTAACAACTGCCACAGATGGCAAGAAATATGAGGTGACGTTTTACTCTCTGGAGAATGGCGCAGCGTCGGATGAGACTGATGCAGAATTAACATCGTTAGAAGATGCTGTGCAAAAACGAAATAAAAAATAACTCTGTCATTATCGTAGCACTCACTATCAATAAATCAGTTACATAATTTATTACGCGAACTTTGTTCGTGTCAATATTTAAAAATTAACAATAGAGTATCGTGCCAACAAATAATCCATATAATCCTCAGCTGCATCCGGAGACTCAACCCGGGGCTGCGCCGCAGCAGTGCCCCACGCCGCCCGTGCCTCCTATGCCGATGATGCCGCCGAGTGTTAGCCAGCAACAATGGCAGGGCATGCCTATTAACCGAGGCGGGATACGTGGTCGTGTGAAAGAGGTCTTCCCCTCATGGTTGTTGCGCAATGCATTGGTCGTGTATGTGTTTGCATTGGCAATCGTTACGATCATCTATTCATCGTATAGCCTGCCGTGGTACTATATGCTGTCGGGTGTGGTGAGTGTGCTGGTGTTCTTCGGCTACGGCTATAAGTTGGCTAACCGCACATCTGTGCTGAGGATGCGAAATGAGAAGCGCTTTGAGCACCGTATCTTTTGGACGGCACTTGTTCCCCGAGTGATATGGGTGCTGCTGATTTATACTGTGTTCATGCAAACCTATGGTGATCCGTTTGGGTTTGAGAATGGTGATGCTACGTACTATGATAGTTTGGGGCAATTTGTGGCAGGACTCATCACCAATGGTAATTTTCACTTCTACGATGAGATCTCTCGCTGGTCGGGCAGTGATGAGTTGTCGGATATGGGTTACGGCATCTATGTCGGGTTGGTGTATCTGCTGACCGGCAGCGGCAATGTGATAGCCACCTCATCGGTTTTTGGAGCTGATGCTGTCACCAATCCCGTTAGCATCATTAGTTTGCGATTAATCAAATGTGTGCTATCATCGCTGACGGTATTGCTCATCTATAGGTTAGCCAAACGTAACTTTGATGCTCCGACAGCGCGGATTGCAGCTGTGTTCTGTGCGTTATGGCCAAACTTCTGGTACTATTGCGGTTGTCACCTAAAGGAGACGGAGATGGTATTCTTGGCGGTACTATTTGTCGAGCAAGCCGACCAGATGCTTCGTTCGCGACAATTCACGGCATGGAAGGTCATTCCAATCTTGCTGATAGCGGCCATGATATTTACCTTCCGTACGCCATTGGGAATGGTAGCCATATTAGCATTGCTATTTTCGGTTGTGATGAGTTCCTCGCGCGTCGTGACGTGGGGAAAACGAATTATTGTAGGCGTATTAGCAGTTGGGTTGGTAGGTGTGGTTGCAGGTAATCGCTTGACCGAACGGGCACGAGGCCTCATGGAACAAGTGCAAAGTGGGTATCAACAAGGAAATATGGAGTGGCGTTCAAAGAGAACGGATGGTGGCGGGTTGCAGCAGAGTTTTGCCAAATATGCAGGCAAAACGGTATTCGCCCCCCTAATTTTTACCATACCCTTTCCAACAATGGTTCGCCCATTTGATGGACAGAATGTGCAACAATTGTTACATGGTGGCAATTTTACAAAAAATATTCTATCCTTTTTTACAATATTTGCAATGGTATTGTTGCTCATATCCGGCAAGTGGCGTGATCATTTGCTGCCCTTGTCCTTTATGTTGGGTTATATTGTAGTTTTAGTTGTGAGTGCTTTTGCACAGTCAGAACGTTTTCATCAGCCGGTGATGCCATTTGAAATGCTATTTGCAGCATATGGATTGAGTATAGTTGTATCAAACAAGAAGTACAAGCGTTGGTTTGGGTATTGGTGTGGTGTGATGCTGATTGCCGCTATTGCATGGAACTGGTTCAAGTTGGCAGGAAGAGGGTTGGTTTAAGCCGTATGCGTGATTTGTAAAAAGTGGATGGTTTGAGAAATAATGAAGGTTCTGATAGTTGCTTCATATAATAAGGGACGATTTGCGCCATTCATCGTGGAGCAAGCGGATGCGTTGCAACATGCCGGATGTGAAATAGAATGGTTTGGGGTAACGAAAAAGGGCTTGATGGGATATATGCAGGAGATTCCTCGTCTGCGGAGAAAAATTCAAGAATGCCAACCTGATATCATCCATGCTCACTATGGTCTGTCGTGCATGTTGGCAAATATGGCTACAAGGCGTATACCTGTGGTGAGCACATACCATGGCAGTGATATCAATAACCCGAAGGTGCGAAGATTTTCAAAGATAGCAATGCGGCTCTCGTCATGGAACATCTTTGTCAGCCAACGGAATATGGCATTGGCAGGGGCTGTGGGTGGTGGGAAGTGCTCACTCATTCCATGCGGAATCAATCTGCCTAAGCCGTGGAGCGAACTGCGAAATCAGAAGGTAGAGCAACTGACTCTTAATCAGTGGGTGGAGAGTGTATTCAAAAAAGGAAAGAAACATGTGCTATTTGCCGGTGCGTTTGACAATGCAGTGAAAGATCCGGAACTTGCTAAACAAGCGATGAACGAGTTAACGAATGAAGGAGTTAACGCTGATTTGATAGAACTCAAGGGTTATAGTCGTGATCAAGTTAATGCGTTGATGTATAATTGTGATGCGTTCCTAATGACATCGAAAACCGAAGGATCTCCGCAGGTAATCAAAGAAGCAATGGCGTGTGGTTGTCCGATAGTTAGCGTAGATGTGGGAGATGTCGCGGAGCGAACAGAAGGGGTGGAAGGTTGTTATGTCGTGTCGTCTCGCAATCCAAAGGCTATTGCCGATGCGTTAAAGAAAGCGATTGCTTTTGAAAAAAGGACAAAAGGTCATGACCGGATTATTGAAGCAAAATTGACGAATGAACAAGTAGCGAAACGGATAATAAAGATATACGAGAGCATTTTGAAGTGAGATAACTAAAATGGGATGCTTTTTCTTAAGGGTATTGTCGATGGCTCAGTTATCTAAAAATAATTTCAAAATATTAGTGGATAACCTGTCGTCTGTATGACAAAATGAAGAAATTGACATTTCTTTTTGCTGTAAAATTTGCATATGTGAAATAAAAGTACTATCTTTATAGTCGAATAAATGGTAATATATTGCTGCGAATTAGAATGAAGTATGAAATTCAATCGTACCTACTATCTAAATGAACTCATAGCACGTAAACATAACGGCATGATTAAAATCATCACCGGTTTGCGTCGTAGTGGAAAGTCATTCCTGCTATTCGAGTTATTCAAAGATCATCTATTAACCAACGGAGTAGGTGAAGATCATATCGTAGCCATATCCATGGAGAATAGGCGTCTAAAGAATCTGCGTAATCCCGATGAGTGCTTGGCTTACATCGATGCTCGCATCCAAGATGAGCAGATGCATTATGTGCTGATTGATGAAGTGCAGTTGATGGGAGAATTTGAGGACGTACTCAATAGCTACTTGGATATGCCAAACGTGGATGTATATGTGACCGGCAGTAATTCGCGATTCCTAATATCCGATGTAGTAACCGAATTCCGCGGCAGAGGTGACGAGGTGCGCGTTTATCCATTGAGTATATCTGAACTGCAGGAAGCCTATCCGGAGAAATCATGGGACGAGTTATGGCAGGAATATTCGAACTTTGGTGGACTTCCCATGGCTGTTCTGACAGAGGGGACGGAGCGTAAAAAGACATACCTGAAGCAGTTATTCAAGACAACCTATTTCAAAGATATCATTGATCGATATCATATTCAGCATACTGAGTATTTAGGACAATTGGTGGATTTTGTGGCATCGTCAGTAGGTTCACTGACCAACGCCAATAAGTTGACAAACACCTTCCTCTCCAAGGGACAAAAAATATCCATTGATACGATAGGCCAGTACTTGGATTATCTGCAAGATGCATTTTTGATCTCGCAAGCGAAACGGTACGATATACGAGGGAAGCAATATATAGGTTCACCATATAAGTTTTATTTCACAGACTTGGGTTTGCGCAATGCGCGACTTAACTTTCGTCAGTATGAGGAGACGCATTTGATGGAGAATGCAATCTATATGGAGTTGCTTAGGCGCGGATGCGAAGTGGATGTGGGTGTGTTAGAGATAGTGGAATATGAGGAAAGAAAACAAGTGCATAAGCGGATAGAAGTGGATTTTGTGGTGAATAAAGGCGATAAGCGATACTATATTCAGTCCGCATATGCCGTTCCTGATAAAGAGAAAATGTATCAGGAGGAGCGTCCATTGCTGAAGATATATGATTCGTTTAAGAAAATGATCGTTGTTCAGAACAACGTGATGCCGTGGTATAACGAAAATGGCACACTTGTCATGAGTCTCCGACAGTTCTTGACGGATGAGAATAGTTTGAAATGAGTGCGCGATGGTGGGTGATGTGTTGCTCCAGCGTAAGATGTGTGCAACAAAACGATTGATGAAAGGGAAGAAGTGAGGTTTATTGATTTAATGTGAAATCGAAATTTTAAATTATACAAATATGGAAGAGTTTATCAAAAATTTTGCGGCTCAATGGGATGTGATCAAATTATTGCGATGGGGTTGACTAATGAACAGGTAGCGAAACGAATTATTAAGATATACGAAAATATCTTGTATTAAACGAGTAAAGTCAAATAACTAATTACAATTATTGTCATGGGAATGTTTATCAACATAGGGAAAGCAGACTTTGAGGCAATTCGAAAGGGCGAGTATGTAGATAAGTCCATGCTGATTGCATTTGTAAATAGCAGATTGGGGTTATATGACAAGTTTATTTGCGTAACCCGTGCTCGGCGATTCGGCAAATCAATGGCTGCCAAGATGCTGAATGCTTACTATGACGAAAGCGTTGATACAAGTCCCTTATTTGCCGACCTCAAAATAGCAAGTGATCCTTCTTATGAACAGCATAGGAATAAATACCCCGTGATATACTTGGATGTGAGTGGATTTACTGCGGATATTAATGCAGACAAGGCACGCGTGGTCAATGACATAAATGATGCGTTGAGCAAAGAATTGCAAGAAACTTACCCTAAAGCCTCCATTAATCCTTCTGATAAGTTATCCGTTCAATTATGGAAAGTCGTTCAATTCACTCATAAGCCATTTATTATGATCATTGATGAGTGGGATGCCATCTTGCGTGAATTGGATGATGACCATGTCAAACGTAAGTATGTAGAATGGTTGCGAACATTGTTCAAAGATAGTTATACCAATACCATCTTTGCCGGAGTGTATATGACCGGTATCCTGCCTATGAAACAATACAATACAGAATCTGCGTTGAACAACTTCTTGGAATTTTCGATGGTAGATCCGGGACCATTAGCTGGCTATTTTGGTTTTACGGGAGATGAGGTGCATGTCTTATGCAAGCGGCACAAAATGGACGAGATGACTATCAAACAGTGGTATGACGGCTATCAATTAGGTGATGTAAAAGAAATTTATAATCCTTTCGCAGTAATGCAGGCAATGATACGCGGTAAGTTTGCGAGTTATTGGACATCTACTGCAGCATATGAAAGCCTCAAACGATATATCTCGATGAACTACGCAGGATTGAAAGATGCGGTTATAGAGTTACTGGCAGGTGGTGAGATTCGTGTGGATGTGAATGATTTTGCAAATGATATTCACGAGGTTACGAATAAGAATGGAGTGTTAACACTGCTAATCCATCTTGGTTATTTGTCATATGATCAGGAACGGCAAGTTGTCAGGATTCCAAACTTTGAAGTGCAGCAGGAATTTGAACGGACCATTCGAGATGAGAAATGGGGATTTGTGGCGAAAATGTTGGATACATCGGAACAGTTATTGGCTGATACCATAGCCGGAAGGGAGGAAACTGTAGCAAAGGCAATTGACTACGCGCATCAAGATAATACATCAATATTACAGTATAACGATGAGAATTCGTTAGCATGTGTGCTTTCATTAGCATTTGTAGCAGCGAGGAGGGATTATGTGATGGTTCGTGAAATGCCTACAGGAAAAGGATTTGCTGATGTCGTCCTTGTACCGAGACGGCATGTTGATAAACCGGCTATCATATTGGAATTGAAATATAATCGTTCCGCTGATGCAGCTATTGAACAGATAAAGGAAAAACGATATAGCGAAGCACTGAAGGAGTACGCAGGTGAAGTGGTATTAGTAGGAATTAACTATAACAAAGAAACGAAACGACATGAGTGTGTTATTGAACGGGAACAGATAGGTCAGAAAACTACGACAAAAACTACGGCAAAAACTACGACAAAAACTACGACAAAAACTACGGCAAAAATACTTGGTATTTTACGGAGTAATCCACGAGTTACATATGAGGAAATTGGCGCAAAATTGGGATTGACGACGGATGGCGTTTATTACCATACAAACAAGCTCCGAGTTCAAGGAATCATTCGCCGCGAAGGTGGTACAAATGGTGGAATCTGGATTGTGATGGAGAAGTAAAGAAAGAGTTTATCAAAAATTTTGCGGCTCAATGGGATGTGATCAATTTATTGCGATGGGCTTAACCAACGAGCAAGTGGCGAAACGAATTATTGATATTTATAAAGAAATTTTAAAATAATACATATATGGAAGAGTTTATTAAAAATTTTGCAGCACAATGGGATGATACAGAGGCTGAGGCTTTTGTGCCCGAGTGCGAGTTTCATGAGCTAGAGGAGTGGAGTAGCCTCACCGGATTAGCAATCCTTAATATGATTGCCAAGAAGTATGGCGTCAAGGTCGCCCCGGCAGAACTCAAGGCGTGTGTGACGATTGAAGATGTGTATAATCTCTTACAAAGCAAACGTTAATGGAAAGTCGATTTTCGTTAGTCGGTAAAACAATCCTTGTTACAGGTGCATCCTCCGGCATTGGTCGAAGCATTGCTATTGCCTGCGCAGAGGAAGGTGCGATAATTGTGCTGAACGGACGTAATCAGGCTCGCTTGCAAGCCACAAAAGATGCATTGAAAGGAGATGGGCACATCATCATTCCTGCGGATATTACCGATTCTATCCAACGTCAGGCATTGAGTGAACAAGTGCCGGCTCTTTCCGGCGTGGTGCATTGTGCCGGAATAGGTAGCCGCGTACTGGGTAAGATGCTGGAAGAGGATGATGTGCATCGTGTGATGAATGCAAACTTTGAGGCACCCGTACTGCTTCAGGCAGAATTGCTGCGAGAGAAGAAGATCGCGAAAGAGGCATCTGTCGTATTCTTAGCATCTGCAGCAGCATCTATGCCCAGTATAGGTAATGCCATTTATAGTGCCTCCAAGGCTGCGATGATTGCATACGCCAAGTGTTTGGCGCAAGAATTGGCTTCGCGTAAGGTACGAGTCAATTGTATAAGTCCGGCTATGGTATGGACTGACTTGGCCTTGGTGGGAGCGACTGAGGAGCAACTGCGAAATGCAGAACAATCCTATCCGCTTAAGCGATATGCCCAACCCGAGGATATCGCACCCATGGCAGTATATTTGCTGAGCAATGCCAGTGAATGGGTTACGGGAAGTAATTTCGAACTTACAGGCGGAACACAGACTTTATGATGAAATCAGAACAATACAAGGATATTTTACCGGCTATGAATGTCCCGTATTATGAAGAAACGCAAAAACGGACGTTCGTGCAGAAGTTGCGTAAGATACGTAACACAATCTATATGCTATTGGCGTACTCGTGCCCAAATAATAAATTGCGGCAGTGGATGCATCGCAGACGCGGCGTGCATATCGGTAAGAATGTGTATCTGGGTATGTTCTGTTTCCTTGATAACCTCCACCCGGAATATATCTATATAGAGGATAATGCGAGCATAAATGCCGGAACGATGATACTGACGCACTTCAATCCCATGAAACGCTATGCGCCAATCTTTCAGGCGCAGATGGCTCCTGTGCTGATTAAGGAAGGTGCAATCGTAGCAGTACGCAGCACTATCATGCCAGGCGTGTGCATAGGCAAGAATGCTGTTGTAAGTGCCGGTAGTGTGGTGGAGAAATCTGTGCCTGATTTTACGATGGTTAAAGGTGTTCCCGCCAAGCGAGTACTGGAGTATCAAGAACTGATGAGTTAGTGAATGAGAGTATTTTTTACAAATGATGTGGAGCATACAAGCGTTAGTGGCGCTGTATGGGAACGAATCGCAACGCAGGTGGACCAAGACGCTTTGCCGAGATTGTTGGATTTGTATGACAAGTATGGAGTTAAGTCCACGTTTTTTGTATTAGGACAATTGGCAGAACTAAAACCTAATATAGTAAAACAGATTGTAGCTCGTGGGCAAGAGATAGGTTCGCATGGCTACCAGCATGATTATCGCCGTGCGTACGATGTGATGACCCTGGATGAGCAAGTTGCTGAACTACGTCATTCTAAAGATTTGCTGGAGCAGATCGGCGGACAAGAGGTTATATCATTCCGAGCACCGGCATTGCGAGTAAATGGTGATACCCCAAAAGCTTTACGAGAAGCAGGATATAAATATGACAGCAGTGTCGCTCCACAACGAATGGATGCATTTATGTCACTTGGCGCAAACAAGAAACAGTGGTTAAAAGCTCCGCGGGCAATATATGAGACAGCTGTTGATAATTTGGCGCGCAAAGGGAAGTCAGGAATTATAGAGGTGCCAATAACATCGTATGGCGTACCATATATTGGAACGGTGATGCGTATCTCGCCACATGTGCTGACACCACTGATTCGGAGGTTGCTGTATAAGGAGAGTAAACGTAAAGATACGCCGGTGACATTTTTGTACCATCCAAGTGAAGCCGTACAGGAGATTGAACAAGAGTATACGCCACAACATAGAGCGCAATCAAGAATAGGATATCTCCTGTCGGATGTGCTGAGAGCTAAAGCTAAATTGCGGAACTTAAATCATAACGCGCTGAATTTGTTGGAGCATGAACTTTCGTTTTGGCGCGAACATGGTGCTGAACTTATAGGAATACGAGATTTAGGCATGATAGAAAAAAAACAGAGCAATAGTTGAATATATGAAAGAATACACTGTAAAAGAGGCTATAACGATTCCGTATTTCGACCATGATGACAAGAGCCTGCGCAAAACGATTCAGAATTCCAGTTCGCGCAGACATATGAGTCCAATAAGGTTTGCATTGCGGAAAATACATAATATCATGTTAAGCAGGTGGTCATATAGGTGTCCGCTGAATAAATTCCGCGTGCGGTGGAATAGGCGGCGCGGTGTGACGATTGGTGATAATGTATATATTGGCTTGCATTGTACAATAGATAACGCCTATCCTGAATATGTCTATATTGAGGATAATGTTTCTTTGGCAGGCAACGTGACTATCTTGGCTCACAGCAACCCGTATGGACATTTCCGAAATGTTGTAGAGTCAGCTGTCTCTCCTGTTGTCATCAAAGAGGGTGCATGGGTGGCAGACGGCGCAATCATCTTGCGGGGAGTAACAATCGGTAAGAATGCCATTATTTCTGCCGGAACAGTGGTGGATAAGGATGTGCCGGATTGTGCATTAGCGAAGGGAAATCCGATGAAGATTGTTGCAGATTTTAGTGCATTGTTATAAATTATTGGGAGATAATCCGATGATACGCGAACGAATAAGAGCATTTATTAAAGATATAGCATACTATTTGCCCAAACAGGTGCTGACAAATGAGCAGATAGCCGCCGAGTTCCCAGAATGGTCTGCGGAGAAAGTTGCGAACAAAGTGGGTATAACTGAGCGGCATATAGCTGCCCCTGATGAGACAGCTACCGATATGGCATATCAAGCCGCCTTAAAACTATTTGAGCAAGGCATTGATAAATCTTGTGTGGATTTTGTATTGCTATGCACGCAGAGTGGTGACTATTTCTTGCCATCATCTGCATGCCTGTTGCAAGACCGGTTGGGACTGAGTATACATTGCGGAGCACTCGATTTTAATTTAGGTTGCTCCGGGTATGAGTACGGCCTGGCTATGGCAAAAGGACTGATTGCTATCGGTGTTGCCAAAAATGTACTGCTGCTTACTGCAGAAACGTACACAAAGTATATCCATCCAAAAGACAAAGGTAACCGAACTATATTTGGTGATGGAGCATCGGCTTCGCTAATCTCTACCGAAGGATTTGCTGAGATTGGTGAAGTAGTCGTTGGTACCGATGGTAGCGGAGCAGAAAACCTGATAGTTCGTAGCCTTGGCGCACGGCACAAGAACTTGCTGAATGACATGCATTTTGACGAAGAAAATGGGCTCATCAGTGGAGATCATTTGTATATGCACGGGGGTAATGTATTTAATTTTACAGCCGATGTGGTGCCGCCTATGATCGAAGAACTATTGCAAAAAAGTGAGCTGCAGCAGGACGAGGTAGATTTGTGGATATTCCACCAGGCGAACAAATATATGATTAATTATTTGCGCAAGTTGTTAGACATTGATAAGGATAAATTCTATCTTTATATGGAGCATGTCGGAAACACTGTTAGTTCTACAATTCCCATTGCTATGGTGGAGGCACGTAAAGAAGGGCGACTGAAGGGTAATGTGCTTCTTGCGGGGTTCGGCGTAGGACTGTCGTGGGGTGGAGTGATGCTGAAAGTGAATGAATAGGAATGAGTGATTGAATTATTGTATGAGAATAGCGTTATTTTTAGGACATCCGGCTCATTTTCACATGCTGAAGAATGCTGCGGCAGGGTTGAAAAAAAAAGGACATGAGGTGTTTTTCGTAATCAAAAAGAAAGACATCTTGGAGAACTTGTGCAAAGAGGCGGGGTTTACATATAGTAAGATACGTGAGAACCGCTCTAATACCAAATTGGGGCTGATAAAATCCGTACTCGGTATGGAGTGGCACATGTTGTGGTTCCTCCGACAGAACAAGATAGATATTCTGGTAGGCTCAACGCTATCATTTGCAGCAGCTAAATTAGCTCGTATCCCTGTGATTGCAATGGGAGAAGACGATGCGGATGTGGTGCCTAAGTATGCGAAAATGGTATATCCGTTTGCCTCGTCTGTCCTGACTCCGGACTGTTGCGATAACGGTTCTTGGAATGGAAAATCATCAAAGTACCCTTCTTATCATGAGTTGGCATATCTGCATCCAAATCATTTTACAGCTTCAAAGGATGTAGTGGAAGCATATGGAATAGATACAAGTTCAACGTTCTTCATCTTACGTTTTGCATCGCTTAACGCCCACCATGATGTAGGTATTAAAGGTATCAATACCGAGGTGGCGCAGCGGCTGATTGATATCCTTTCGCCGTACGGACGGATATACATCACTTCTGAACGACCGCTGGAGCCGCAGTTTGAGCAATACCGCATTAAGATCAACCCTCTCGACATGCACCATGTCATGGCTTTTGCATCGCTCTACATCGGTGACTCGCAGACCATGGCTGCTGAAGCAGGAGTGCTGGGTGTGCCGTTTGTGCGGTTCAACGACTTTGTTGGTCGTATTGGTTATCTCCGCGAACTGGAAGATGTATATGAACTCGGTTACGGAATCCATGCGACTCCATTAGCTTCCGATAGTCCGATTCGTCGTGCAGATGGTTCTGTGCAGCCGAGTGGGGTAGAAGAATTATATAAGCGCGTTGAGCAACTGGTCGCTATGCCATCCGATGAACGCCGAGCCACTTTCCAACAACGCCGAGAGAAGATGCTTTCCGATAAAATCGATTGTGCTAAGTTCCTGACATATTTCATAGAAAACTATCCGCAATCGGTAGTCGAAACACGCCATGCCGATGCAGAGTTTTGGAAACGGTTTAAGTAATATTTAGGTAATCAAAAAAGGCGGAAAATGCTATGCCGCGCGTAAGGGATTAATCAGTCAACAATTACCAACAATTTCCAAAAATTTTAGAGGTAATCAAATAACAAGCAACATGTGCTGCGCAGAAATAAACACAAAATATCAAAAATACTAAAAAAACGCAGAATTTTATTGAAAAGTGTAAAAAATACTTGCATATTTCGATGGAAAAGTGTAATTTTGCGGCATGAAAAATGATGAAAAAGTGTAAAACCTATGTTGTATCGTAAGATTTCAAGCTTTATTGAGGAGTATCTGAAGTCGGAAAATGACAAGATACTGCTAATCGAAGGTGCCAGGCAGATTGGTAAGTCCTTTATTATTCGTGAGATCGGGAAGAGAATCTATCCAAACTTCATCGAACTGAATTTCGTAGAAGACGACGAAGGACCTCAACTGTTAAAAAACATCCATAGTACTGAAGAATTCTACCTGCGTCTTAGTGCTATGGCTGGACTTGAGTTAGGTTCTTATGCAGATACGTTGATTTTTTTAGACGAGATACAGCATTATCCCCAATATTTAACGCTGCTGAAGTTTTTCCGCCAAGAGCATAAGTTTCGCTTTATAGCCAGTGGCAGTTTGTTGGGAATTGCTCTTAAAAAGACAACCTCCATACCGGTAGGGAGTCTGATTCGCAAACGGATGTATCAGTTGGATTTTGAAGAATGGCTAATCGCGAACGGGGTAGGAGAAGAAGCATTACAATATATGAGAGAATGCTATGACAAACGCAAAAGTTTGTCCGAGGATATGCACCGATATGTGCTCTCATTGTTTCAACGCTATCTGTTGGTAGGAGGATTACCGGATGTGGTGAACGAATATCTTAGTTCGCATAATATTGCGAAAGTGCGAGAGGTGCAAGAGGCCATTATGGAATTGTACGAGGAGGATGCTGCAAAATACGAACAAGAAGCGGAGCGTAAGTTGCATATACGACGCATATACGACATGATTTCATCGCAGATGGAGAATAAGAAAAAGCGTGTGGTGGCGAAGAATATCCAAGACAAGAAAGGCGATCGGTTTGAAAATTATACGGATGAATTCGAGTACCTCGTTTCTTCCGGCATTGCATTGGCTGTGCATGCAATATCGAATCCTCATTATCCATTATCGGAATCAGTTCATAAGAATTTGCTTAAGTTGTATCACAACGATGTGGGCTTACTAACGGCGAAATTATTTAAGTTTTCAATTAAAGCTATTTTGGAAACAGAGAAGAGTGTGAATTTAGGTTCCGTTTATGAATCGGTAGTGGCGCAAGAGTTAGCGGCACATGGACATCCGCTATTCTACTATGACAACAAGGCTAAAGGCGAAGTGGATTATATTGTAGATGATTCAGACAAATGTCGAGTGCTGCCTTTGGAGGTTAAGTCCGGTAAGGATTATCGGGTACATAGTGCGCTGAACACGATGGTGTCTGATCCGGAATACCGAATTGATGAGGCTGTGGTGTTATCGAATGAACGCGAAGTAATGCTGAAGAATAAAGTGCTATACATGCCGGTGTATTTCGTGATGTTCATGAAGGCCATTGACGCGGCAGAAATGGATGAGAAAGATTTGATTTTTTGAAACAGAAATCATGATGAAGCTCGCCATGCTAACGCAGAGTTTTGGAAACGGTTTAAGTAATATTTAGGTAATCAAAAAAGGCGGAAAATGCTATGCCGCGCGTAAGGGCTGAATCAGTCAACAATTACCAACAATAATCCCGAAAGATGGCAAGAGTCTTGCAAAAGTAATAAAAATGGAATTTTTGTCCGAATTATTTGCAAATTTGATTAATTTGTTGTAAATTTGCGCAGAATTATTCGTAAAAATATAATTTTATTATAGTATGGCGACGAAAATTAAGCAAATAATCGATGAAATAGGTGGCGAGACGTTATTGTTTAGTTCGTGGTTAAGTACGAAAGGAGTGAATGCATCCGAACAAGCGACATACGTTCAAAACGGTTGGTTGGAAAAAGTGGCATACGGAGTGTACAAGATAGCCGGAGCGAATGTGAGTCTGTTCAGCGCCTTATCCGCGTACAATCAGCAACTCGACAAACAATGCACGATAGGAGCCGAGACTGCATTGGAGTTGCGCGGCTATATGCACTATGTGCCTATGGGCAAACCGTTGGCTTTTCTCTTTGGGAAACCAAATCAGAAGTTGCCCGAATGGTTCATGACGTATGAATGGGACAGGACATTGCGGTATCAAACATCGTCGTTGTTGGAGAAGGAAGGGGTGGACGAGATGGAAATAGAAGGACATCGGTTGTGGGTGTCTTGTTCGGAAAGAGCGATATTAGAGTGTTTGAACAGGCCCAATGCGATGACATCGTTGTTGGATACGTACTACCTGATGGAGTTGCTGACAACACTAAGGCCGAAAGTGCTGCAAGAGCTACTGGAGAGATGCAGTTCAGTGAAGGTGAAACGGCTGTTTCTATATATGGCAGAGAAAGCAAACCATCCGTGGTTGAAAGCGCTGGATATGAGTAGGATAGATATCGGAAGCGGGAGACGGATGATTGTGCCGCAAGGCAAATATGTGAGCAAATATAACATGACCATACCTGCTGATTTGTACAACTATGTTTAATCCTGTTTATGCGCGAAAAGTGGCGTTCTTGTTACGACTGATGCCGTATGTAACGAACGAAGGTGTGTTTGATGTTTGATGTATGTCTAAAAGTACCACAAAAGACCAACAAGAGGGGGCGGATTTGGTGAAAAATGAAGTTTTTTATTGAAAAGTGTAAAAATTATTTGCATATATCAAAAATAAATAGTATCTTTGTGGCCGAAAAATATAATTAGAGTATATATTTATGGAAAAATACGCATAAAAATATAATTATAATTATATAAAAAGGCGCTTTATGAATGACATTTATGCATTTACGGCTCCGGAGATTATTGCTCGGTTAGGGGAACGGTTCAGAGAGTACCGTCAACAATCCGGAATGACACAAAAAGCCGTAGCTGAGAAAGCAGGGCTATCGGTGATGACGCTTCAGAAGTTCGAGAGTGGTATATCACGCGACGTATCGATGACAACCATCATCCGCTTGTTGCGTGTGATCAACCAACTTGAAAACATTGAGGCTATCCTGCCGGAGATACCTGAGTCTCCTTATTCCGGCAAAGCAAAAGATTATGCAGTTAAAACGCAACGGTAATGAGAGATTGTATTCACATATGGTTGTGGGGACAAGAAATAGGTTCGCTGATGTGGCGTTATGAGCGTCATAGCAGTTATTTCGTATATCATCCAGACTTTATCGCGTCGGATATAGAGCCGTTTCCACTGGTAGCTCCCAAGGCATTCAATAAGGCGTATGTCAGTGAGGACAAGCGCATGTACCAGCATTTACCTGCGTTCTTAGCGGATTCGTTGCCGGATGATTGGGGCAATGCGCTTTTTCAGCAGTGGCAGTTGGAGCAAGGTTTGCAGGATTCGAAAATATTGCCGCTGGACAAGCTGACTTTTATCGGTAGTAGGGGTATGGGTGCGCTGGAGTTTGTGCCGGATGCGCAAGTTAAACCGCGTGCCGAGAAGATTGACATTGCTTCGTTGGCCAAGTTGGCGAAGAAGATATTCGAGGATCGGGAGAAAGCGGTTATCGAGCCGGGTGAAACGATAACGAAGAAACTGCTGATGACGGTAGGAACATCGGTAGGAGGACGACAACCTAAAGCGCTGATTGCTATTAACCGTGAGACGGGAGAGATACGTTCGGGACAGATAGCCGGACTGGATGGGTTCGATTATTATATATTGAAGTTCGGAGACAAGGAGCGGAGTACGGCAGAGTTAGAGATGACGTACACCGAGATGGCTCGTGAGGCAGGAATTGACATGATGCCATGTTTCATCAAGGAGGCAGACGGGGAGAAGCACTTTATGACGCAGCGATTTGATCGAATCAATGGGGAGAAAGTACATCTGCAGACATTAGCGGCAATGAATCCGGATGCGTACAGTTATGAGCAGTTGATGTTGGTATGCCGGAATCTCCATCTGCCGGATGCGACCGGTGAGGAGATCTTCCGTCGCATGGTCTTTAATTATCTGGCCAATAACACCGATGATCATAACAAGAACTTCTCGTTCATGATGAATCGCAAGGGCGAATGGTCGATTAGTCCTGCGTACGACATGACGTTTATCTTCAATGTGGGAGGTTACCAACCGCATAGTGAGCATTGTCTGCTGATGCGCGGGAAGGTGGCTGATTGGACGAAAGAAGAGGTGCTGCTTTTTGCGGAGCAGAATGATATTAAGAACCCGGAGAAGATCATCCGCCAGGTAGCTGATGCGGTGATGAATTTCCGTGCTTTGGCTGAAAGGAACGGAGTGCGTCAGGAATGGATTGGACGTATCGAGGAGTGCTTGAAAGGGCATCTGCGGGAGTGGAATTTAGTCGATAGTGGAAAGTCGATAGTCGAGAGTTTTCGGCTGGAGGATGGACGCGAGGTGCGGGATGTGCATATGGAGCAAGCGTACAAGGGAAATATTCATCTGTATGCGACGATAGATGGTGTGGCGCGGAGATGGGTGCTGCGTCCGTCCATGCCGGAGTATGCGCGGATTGTGGAACGCGGGATAGCGAACGTGCCGCTGGAGTGGCTACGTGACTGGGTTGAGGAGAGAGTGTGCGCTGCGCGCAATGAATAAATGTATGAGATAATATTTTAAAACGATGCATATAACATTGATTGCAGGGGCGAGACCCAATTTTATGAAGATTGCAGCGCTGATACATGCCATTCAGGCGGCACAGAAGCAAGGGAAGAATGTGCAGTTCAGGCTCGTACACACCGGGCAGCACTATGACAAGAACATGAGTGACACGTTCTTTGAGGAGTTGGGAATCCCTGCGCCGGATGTGAATCTTGGTTGCGGCGGCGGTACACAAGCCGAACAGACAGCGGCTATCATGGTGGCGTTTGAGAAAGAACTGTTGGCGCACCCGACGGACGTAGTACTGGTGGTAGGCGATGTGACAAGCACCATGGCTTGCTCGATCGTAGCGAAGAAACTGAACACCAAAGTATGCCATGTGGAGGCGGGAATTCGCTCATGGGACTTGACGATGCCGGAGGAGATCAACCGTATGGTGACGGATAGTCTGGCGGATTATATGTTCACAACGAGCGAGGTGGCGAACAGGAATCTTGTACGGCAAGGAGCCGAATTGGTTGAGGGTTTAGCGTTGAGCGTTGAGCGAAGTGCGAAAGTAGAAAGTGGCGAGTCTTTGCCGGAGGATAAGTATGCCTATGAGCGGGTGCCACAGAAAGTCTGGCATGTGGGCAATGTGATGATTGATACGCTGTTGGCGAACAGAGCACGGTTCAGGAAGCCCGAGGTGTGGGATCTGTTAGGGCTAAAAGAGAAACAGTATATCGTTATGACCATGCACCGTCCGGCTAACGTGGACGAAGAGAACCATCTGCGCGCTATGATGGAGCAGATCATTGATAATGTGCATGGACTGCCGGTGATCTTCCCGATACATCCGAGAACGGCGAAAATCCTTAAAGAGTTAATGAGTGAAGGAATGAACGAGTTAACGATTGAGGAGCGCTTCCCGAACCTGCATATTGTGGAGCCGTTGGGATACCTGGAGTTCAACTATCTGGTGGAACGCGCCAAAGCCGTAGTGACGGACAGCGGAGGTATAACTGAAGAGACGACGGTGATGGGCGTGCCCTGTATCACGCTGCGCGACAATACAGAGCGGCCGGAGACCTGCACGGTGGGAACGAATGAGCTGATCGGTACGAAACCCGAGGCCATCAAGCCGGCGCTGGACAAACTCTTTGCCGGAGAGTGGAAGAAAGGGGCTATTCCCGAACTGTGGGACGGACATGCGGCAGAGCGGATAGTCGAGATCCTTTCTTCGTTGGAGATGGAAGATTCTATATAATGATAGGTGGCCTGATAATTAATACAGCAAAAATATGAATGTACCTTTTTTGAGTTTGCATGATGTAACCGCCATGCGCGGTGATGAGATTTGGCAACGGTTTGAGTAAGCGAAAACAAATAACACTTCTTCCGCAGCCTTAAACACCGAAGACAATAGGGTATTTTAATCAAAAAATGCCCAATAATAACGAAAATGGTTTTCATCGCATAGCAAAAGTAATAAATATTGCCAAAATCACGATAATGTTTGCAAATGTGCGCAAAAAGTGTTATCTTTGCGCAAAATTACGAACATTATATCGAAAAAGCAATGAAAAGAGAACTGTTACCAAAACATAAACAGAGGCTGATAATGCGCTGGATATGGATTTGGCGCGAGAGGTGGCACCGTTCTTTGGCGTGCCGGAGAATGACGCGAAGGCGATAATCGGTGAGGTGCGTGACGCGGTGAGCGGTTGGCGACGTGTGGCGAGTAGGCTGGGGATTTCGCGTGAGGAGCAGGAGATGATGGCTGGGGCGTTTGGAATACGATAGCGAGAATGCGGAGAGATTGGTGAATTTTTGATTTTTGAAATATGAATCTACCCGGGGCGGTAGAATGTGTGAATGAATTCAAATAAGAGCAATATGTTACAAGTTGGAGACAAAATGCCGGCGTTCAGTGTGGCAGATGAGCAGGGACGCACGGTGACAGACAAGGATTTGACCGGTAAAAAGACGGTGATCTATTTCTATCCGAAAGACTCAACACCCGGTTGTACGGCCGAGGCATGCAACATACGCGACAACTACTATGCGTTTCTATCGCAAGGCTATCAGGTGTATGGCGTGAGCAAGGACAGTCAGGCTTCGCATATCAAGTTCAAGGATAAATATGCCCTGCCATTCCCGCTACTGAGCGACCCGACCACAGCAATGTTGCAGGCGTTCGGCGCATGGGGTGAGAAGAAGAACTACGGCAAAGTTACGATGGGCACGCTCAGAAAGACCTTCGTGTTCGACGAAAATGGCGTGCTGGAGCGAATAATCGATAAGGTGGATACCAAGAATCATTCGGAGCAATTGCTGTGATTTTGTAAGTCAACAATTATCAACAATTATCCACAATTGATTGTTGGAAAATAAACATATATAAACCCATTTGTGGGCTTTAGCGCAAAGCGCTTACGTGCTTTCGCTGCTAAACACGCCTTAAAAGTAAGCTTTTAGTCCTTTTTATCATCAAACCCCCGTTCCCTAACGGACAAAGCCCACAAATGAAATAAACATACAAAACATTGTTAAAAGGATATTGCCACTAACCATGTCTGTGCAGACAATCCTAACATATACGGAAATGGACCGCGAAGCGTGGAGCCAGCTGGTGCAGACGAGCCGGACCGGCACGTGGTTCCAGACGCCTGAGGCATATAACTTCTACGCAAGTATGCCTGATCTTTTCAGGCCTTTCGTAGTAGCTGTTGAACGAGTTAATGAGTTAACGGTTGAACGAGCTCTTCAAGGTGTGTGCGTAGGATATGTTACGTGGGAACGGAGCAGACTGAAGCAGTTCTTTACCGGGCGGGCAATCATTCAGGGCGGACCATGTCTCGCAGACGATGCTACGGTGGAAGAGGTGATGGCGTTGATGAAGGCGGTTACGGGTTATGGGATACGGGATACGGGGAAACCGATATACATCGAGACGAGGAATTTCAATGACTATAGCCGTTGGCACAGTGCATTCGAGGCGGCAGGGTTCAGTTATCAGCCGCACCTGAACTTCCATGTGGATTGCACCGACAAACAGAAGATGTGGGAGCGGCTGAGCGATAACCGAAAGAGGCAGATACGTCGGGCAGATTTAGGATTTCTTATCTCGGCAAGCCTCGAACGATCGGCTAAAGCCGTACAAAATTCAGATTTCAAATTTTTGAATGACATTGTAACAGAGGATGATGTGCGGGAGTGGTACGGTATATTGCAGGAGTTATACCGTACGAAAGTCAAGACGCCGCTATGGCCCGTGGAGTTCTTTGTGCAAGCATATAAGCAGGGCGTGGGACAGTTCATACTGATTAGGCATGAGGGCAAGATTATAGGCGGAAGTATGGTGGTGAGGAAGCCCACCCCTGACCCCTCCCTGAAAGGGGGAGAGATGGATAAGGCGGGGGAGAATGGCGTTGTATATGAGTGGTATGAGTGCGGGATGAATGCGGAGTACAAGGAGCAGTATCCGTCAGTGATGGCAACATGGGCTGGCATGCTGTATGCACATGTGCAAGGTTGTGCGCGTTACGACATGATGGGCGCCGGTGTGCCCGGCGTACCGTACGGCGTGCGGGACTTCAAGGCCGAGTTCGGCGGCACACAGGTAGAGCACGGCCGATGGCTATACGTAGCCAAACCGTTATTGTATACGATAGGTAAGACATGCGTACGCCTGTTGAAACGTGCGCATTAAGGCAGATATATCAGTCAGTAACCGATTACCCAAAACCAAAGCGAATGATTCCCGCGTTGCAAAATAACAGTCAATCGCTGCCATATTACCTGGCAGAGGAGTTCGCTGTGCATACGGGCCGGTGTATATTTCTTACCGGCAAGGCTGGCACGGGCAAGACTACATTTCTGCGCAAGTTGCGTGAGCAGTCACCCAAATCCATGGCGATTGTTGCACCGACCGGCGTGGCGGCTATCAATGCCGGAGGAGTGACGATACACTCATTGTTTCAGTTGCCGGTCCGCACACTTGTGCCGACCCCGCAATCTTACCGGCAGCTGTTTGCCGAGCAGCGGTTGACGCAACGCAAGCGAAACATGCTTTATCACCTGGAGACGCTGGTGATCGATGAGATAAGTATGGTGCGAGCCGATGTGCTGGATGCGATAGATGCCGTACTCCGTCGCTACAAGTATAGGCGGGATGTGCCGTTTGGCGGCGTGCAGGTGGTGATGATAGGTGATCTGTATCAACTGTCGCCGGTAGTGACCAGGGGGGATGACGAAGAGGCGATGAGCAAGTATTATGACGGCCCGTACTTCTTCAATGCCAAGGTCATGCAGCAGATCCAACCTGCGTATGTGGAACTGGATCATGTGTTTCGTCAGCAGGACGAGGCGTTTGTGAACCTGCTGAACGAGGTGAGGGAGAACAAACTGTCGGAGCAGAGCCGTAGATTGCTGAGCTCGCGCTATCTGCCGCAGTTCAGGAACACGGACGATGATTTTCATATCACACTCACTACGCACAACCATCTGGCTGACCGAATCAACAATCAGCATCTGGAGCAACTGTGCAGCAGCGCAATGACTTTCAGAGCCGATATATCAGGCGACTTTCCGGCTAACATCTATCCCACGGATGAGCAATTGGTGCTGAAAGTTGGTGCGCGGGTGATGTTCATCCGAAACGATGAGCAGAAATCGAAGCGGTACTACAACGGCAAGATAGGGGTGATAACCGATTTTACGGACAAAGGGATATGTGTCCGTTGCGATGACGGCGTGATAGATGTGGAGCGTATGGAGTGGAAGAACATCCGCTACCGCGAGGATGAATCAACAGGCATGATTACCGAAGATGAGCTCGGGCAGTTTGTGCAATACCCGCTGCGATTGGCATGGGCTGTCACTATACATAAGAGTCAGGGACTGACGTTTGACAAGGTGATCATCGATGCCGAGCGGGCCTTTACCGCCGGTCAGGTATATGTGGCACTGTCGCGCTGCCGGACGCTGGAGGGCATAGTTCTGTCGTCGCCGTTACGGAACGTGGCGCTGGCGAACGATGAGCGTGTGATACGTTATACGAATGGGCAGCCGACCATGGCCGCTATGCGTGAGGCGCTGCCTCAGGCGCGTAAGGAATATGAGTTGCAACTGTTCAGCGCGCTGTTTGACTTCCGGCGGTTGCAGTCGCTGGTGGAGCAGATGCAGCAACGTGTGCAAGATGCCGTATCGTTCAATGCCGAGACGGAGCCTTACCTGAACGAGCTGAAGCCGCTGTTCGGCGAATGGCAGAGTGTGGCGGAGAAGTTCCGTCCGCAACTGACGCGCCTACTGCTGTCGGCTGACCGGGTACAAACGCAACAGCGCGTGACGGCGGCTGCGATGTACTATCTGCCCCTGCTGGGCATGGCGGCAGTGAAGGTGGCCAATCATCCGTGCCGCAGCAAGAACAAAGCCGATGTGGCGGAGTTTGAACCGCTGCTGAGCGATATGTATCTGACGCTGCATCAGAAGATTCATCAGATGAAAGCCCTGACGAAGGACGAACAACCATCGGCCGATACATTGCTCAAGGCACGCTCCACCATGGCCGCTCCGATGGCAAACCTGCAACCGGTACTGGAGAAACCGACCAGAAAGAAGAAAGGCGCAACCGCGAAGGACAAACCAGAAGCAAGCGAGTTGGCTAAAAAATATGCAAGATTATTTGCAATAATCAAAAAAAAGTCGTAACTTTGCAGCCGTATTACAGAAACGAACAAACTATACTAAAACTATACGATTATGGAAACAAAAATGAATGTAAACGGATCTTTGATGAGGAAGATTCTGACAGGTGCAGTGGTACTGGGAGCGTTGGTTATACTGATAGCCTCCTGTATGACGGTAGTCGATACTTCGGAAGTGGGTATCAAGTTCAAGAAGTTCTCACTGACCGACCAAGGCAAGCTGGATGCTGTACCGGTAACAGGTTGGGTATTCTATAACCCTGTCACCACCAGTGTGTATTCGTATCCCGTATATGTGCAGCGTGTGGATTATTCGCCGTTCACTGTTACTACGAAGGATGCTGCCGTGTTCTCGATGGATCCGGTTCTGGCTTTTCGCCTCAACAGAGACAAAGCCGTGGATGTGTTTGCCAAGTACCGCAAGCCGCTGTCGGATATCGAGGAAGGATATATGCGTACGGTGATCTATGACGCCTACCGCATCACAGCTAACAAATATACATCCGACGAACTGATGGCTTCGCGTGCGCAGTTTGAGAGCGAAGTACGTGTTATGCTGGAGCGTTCGCTGAACGACGAAGGATTTCTGGTAGAAGAGTTTACCTCGCAGATTACTCCGCCCACATCGCTGTCAAAAGCCATTGAGGCCAAGAACCAGGCTATCCAGGAAGCGCTGAAAGCCGAGAACCTGGTTAAGCAGGCTGAAGCCAATGCCAAGATTGCCATAGCCAAGGCTGAAGGTGAAGCCAAGGCATTGCGTATCCAGGCAGACGGTGAGGCTTACTACAACCGCACCGTGGCTGCCAGCCTGAACGAGTTGCTGGTTCGTCAGGATGCTATCGAGAAGTGGGATGGCAAGTTGCCGGAGTACATGGGCGGAAACGGTGCTATACCTTTCATCAATGTGAAGTAATGAAACCGATTAATTGGAAGAATATAGCGGCGTATGCCGGGATTGTACTGCTGTTTGCATTGGCAGCGGCTGTATATTTCTGGCCATCGCTGCAGGGCAAGGTGATCTATGCCGTGGACAGTATCAACGCCAAAGCGGCAGTACACGAGAGTGCTACCTATCACCAGTCGGGCGGTAACACGTTCTGGACCGGTTCGATGTTCTCGGGCATGCCTAACTACCAGATTGGCGGTGGCGAAACCGTGTCATCAACCATCCTTCGTCCGCTGCGCAGACTGGCGTTTCTGGGACCTAAGGTGTCGTTCTTCATCTTCCTGTTCTACCTGCTGGCGTTCTTTGCGCTGCTGCGCTCGTTCGGCATCGATAAGTGGCTGAGCGTAGCCGGTGCATTTGCAATAGCTATGTCGTCGTACTTCTTTGTAATCATAGCGGCGCAGCATGGCGGCAAGACGATATCCATCACATGGATGATGCCGGTGGTGATAGGGTTCTACCTGACGTACAGAAAGAGGTATTGGCTGGGCGCACTGCTGATCATGTTCTTCATACCGATAGGATTCTTCGTTCACCCGCAGATGTCGTATTACATCTGTATGATGATAGGCATATTGTTCTTTGCCGAACTGGCGATAGCCGCCAAGGCAAAGGAGTGGAAACACTTTGTGATAGCCAGTCTGGTGTTCTTTGCATCGTTTGCCGTAGGTATGGGTATAGGTAGCGCTAACATCTTTACCAATCAGGAGTATGCTCGGGAGACCATGCGTGGTGGACACTCCGATCTGGAAAAGGCAACTGATGCGCAGAACAAAACCAAAGGTTTGGACCTGGATTATGCCACGGCGTGGAGCGAAGGCATAGGCGAGAGTCTGACGTTCCTGATACCTAACTATATGGGTGGTGCATCGGGCTATAACCTGGGGCAAGGCTCGCAACTGGAGAAAGATCTGACCAAAGCCGGTGTGCCCAAACGTCAGGCTCAGCAGTTCTGCCAACACGCTCCTACGTATTGGGGCGAGAAAGCGTTCACATCCGGTCCGGTATATATGGGCGCGATAGTGATCTTCCTGTTTGTGCTGGCGCTATTGATAGTGGACGGCCCGTACAAATGGGCGCTATTGGTGGCAACGCTGTTCTCGGTTATGCTGAGTTGGGGCAGGAACTTCATGTGGCTGACTGAGTTGTTCTTCAACTACTTCCCGATGTACAACAAGTTCAGGGCGGTTGAGTCGATACTGATAGTGGCGGAGATAACCGTGCCTCTGCTGGCGTTCCTGGGCTTGAAGGCCATACATGACAATCAGTTGCCGTGGGAGCGTGTGCGTAGGAGCATATTTATCTCCGGCGGTGTGACCGCGAGTATATGCGCGTTGGTGGCACTATTGGCAGGCTCGATCGATGTAACATCTTCGTACGACGCATCGTGGCAAGGCCAGGTAGGACAGAAGATCTACGATCTGATTCTTGACCAGCGTCAGGCTCTGATCCGCAGCGATGCATGGCGCAGTATGCTGTTTGTGCTGCTGGGCTGTGGCGTGACATACTGGTATGCCTCCACTACGCATAAGCAGCAGAAGACGAATGCCACCATGATTGCCGGACTGGCACTGACTGTGCTGATTGTTGCGGATATGTGGGCAGTGGACAAGCGCTTCTGCAACGACAGTATGTTCACCACAAAGAAGGACGAACAAAAAGCCTTTGCCATGCAACCGTACGAGAAAGAGATATTGCAGGACGAGAGTTATTACCGCGTGCTGAACATGAGCGTCAATACATTCAACGATGCACGTACGGGATATTACCTGCACTCAATAGGCGGTTACTCGGCAGCCAAGTTACGCCGCTACCAGGATCTGATTGACGTGCATATCAGCCGTGAGATGAATCCGCTGCTGCAAGTCGTATCACGCACGGGCGGCCGACTGGAGAACGATCCGCAACAAGGTGCTGCTTTCCCCGTACTGAACATGCTGAACATGAAGTATGCCATTGTTCCTACGCAAGGCGGAGCGGCTCTGCCGGTGCAGAACCCGTGGGCATACGGTGCAGCATGGCTGGTGGATGATGTGCTGACCACAACTACGCCCAACGAGGAGATAGATGCGCTAAGCACAACTGACCTCAGGCGCGTGGCCGTGGCGGACAAAGAGTTTGCACCTATGCTGGCAGGTGAGAATACACCGAGCGAGCAGGATAAGGTGGAGTTTGTGGAATATAAACCCAACGAGATGACGTACCGGACCGATCTGGCCGGCGAGCGGGTGGTAGTGTTCTCGGAGATCTATTATCCTCATGGCTGGCATCTGTATGTAGACGGAACGGACGAACGACCCATTGCGCGTGTGAATTACATGCTGCGCGCAGCACGTATTCCTGCGGGAGTGCACGAGATAAAGATGGTGTTTGACCCGGATTCGGTCAAGAAAGGCGATATGCTGTCGATAGGCTGTATGATTATCTTCCTTCTAACGCTGATTGCAGCTTTTGCCATGGCGTACCGAGGAAGAAAAACGACAGGTGAGGCGCAAGCATAATCAATCGCGTAATACCTACAGAAACAAGCAGTAGCATCGCAGCAGCAAGCGGTGCTACTATTGTGTTGAACAGCCAGGGATTGAGACTGTCGCAGCAGAACAGAGTGGGGCACAGCCGCTCACGGGCGATGATGAACATCGTGTGGATGATATAAATGCCTAAAGTCAACTGCCCTAAAGAGGAGAGCGTGTTGAGAACTGAGTGTTGAAAATCAAGAGCTGGATGCTGAGAATCAAGAGTTGAGCGTTTGGCGTCGAGAGAATCAATGTTTAGGAACAACGCGATGAATCCGAGGCTGAGCGTGGCACCGATAAAGAACCGGTAGAAACGCATGGCGATACTCATAATCAGGGCGCTCGAATCAAGTGCCGACCACGAATAGACTGACGGGATGCGGAAATACGACGCGTTCCATCCCAGCAGGAGTATGCCGCCAATGATAAACGATGTGAGCGCTATCGGACGGCGGTATCGGCGGATAGATAACAGATAGGGACTAAGCAGCACACCTATGGCAAAAGCCGGATAGGACCATTGTACCTCCCATACCGTAATGAACTGACTGACAACAAATGATACCAACAATGCCAACCACCGCAAGCGAAGCAGCGTGATGCTGATGTACCACAATGCAAAGCATACAAAGAGCGACTTGAGGAACCAAAAATTGGTGTACAGGGTGGACAGGAGCGATTTGTCGACATGCGTGCCGTTGAGCAGAGGCTGGATAAGATTGCCGGCACTCATCAGCAGTCCCCAAGCCAGGCAAGGCAGCAGGAGCTGGCGAGCGCGAACCAACAGGCGATAGCCGTAGTCGCGGGCACACGATGTGAGATGTGCGCCGTATGACTGTTCGCCGGCAGGATGATGCACAAACAAACCCGATATGATGAAGAACAACGGCATGTGGAACGAATAGATGTAGATGTATGCCGGTTCGTCGAGATAATGCGATGTGAGCAGAAACTGCACACAATGTCCCCAGATGACCAGGAACATGGCAAAAAGTTTGAGTATGTCGAGCGATTGCAGCCGTTGCATGCGATAAAAAAGCATTGAATACGGGTGATGAAACCCGCAATTGAGCCGCAAAGGTACAAAAAAAATCGATTTGAAACAATTATTTTACACGAAATTTCATTTTTGTAACATTTTTTTTGCAAAATGCTTGCATATTTCATTTTTTTTTTGTATCTTTGCACCCAAATTGTGTAAACCCGATATTTCAAACACAGTAAATTCATCTATTACCAAGTAAAGTAATATGTTAGATCCATTTATTCAAACCCATAAGTATCTGATAGAGCACGTGCAGGTACCTATGAGACGCCAGTTGATGGACGAGATTGACTGGAACGATCGTCTGATAGCCATCAAAGGCGGCCGCGGTGTCGGTAAGACGGACTTCTTGTTAGCATATGCCCGCGAGAAATCGCGCCGTTTGCCTCATGAAGCACCGGGTGAGACGTTGTATGTCAACTTTAACAACTTCTATTTCTCGCTGCATTCTCTGCTGGAGTTTGCTTCGGAGTTTGTGAAGAAAGGCGGCAAGACCTTGTTGCTTGACCAGGTGTTCAAGTACCCCAACTGGATGCACGAGTTGCGCCAATGCTACGACAAGTTCAAGGCCCTGCATATCGTGTTTACCGCCTCACCTGTCATGGATCTGGAAGGTGAGGAGAACAAAGAACTGGTAGGCATCGTGAAGGTATATAACCTGCGCGGATTCTCGCTGCGTGAGTACCTGAATCTGCAGGCTCACGTTCAGTTGGATACGTACTCGCTGGAGGATATCCTGCAGCACCATGAGCTTATAGCCCGCGAGGTGCTCAGCCAGGTTCGTCCGCAGCAGTATATGGATGCGTATCTGCATCACGGCTACTATCCGTCGTATTTGGAAAACAGAAACTTCAACGAGGAGTTGCTGCGTACAATGAATATGGCTCTGGAAGTAGATGTGCTGATAATCAAGCAGATTGACGTGCCGTATCTGAACAAGATTCGCAAGTTGCTGTACCTGATTATGGAGAACGCTCCGTACGTGCCGAACGTATCCACGCTGTCGGAACAGATAGAGACATCACGTGCTACAACTATGAACTATCTGGGTTACATGCAGCGTGCCCGACTGATCAACTTGCTGTATGATGAGGGCAAGTCGTTCCCGAGCAAGCCGAGCAAGGTTTATCTGCAGAACACGAACATCGCCTATATGAACTTTGCGCGTGACATCACGATGCAGGATATAGCCGAGACGTTCTTCTACAACTCGATGCACTCGTGCCACAAGATCAACTCGACTGAGCGTAATGCCATGTTCGTGGTTGACGGCAAGTATTACTTCGATGTTAAGGAGAAGATGCCGGTACGTACGCCAATCCGTCCGACCGCTGTTGCCAACATCGAGTACGGCCGAGGCAACGCCATACCGTTGTGGTTGTTCGGATTCCTGTACTAAACAAGTGCAAGACCCCGGTAAAACCCCGAGTGTCGTCTAGGATTATCCCGGCAAGACACGGTTAAACTTGAGATGAATGATTGGGAAAACAAACGTGATTAAAAGAATTCAAAATAAATTATGGCAGAAAAGAAATTTATGACAATGGACGGCAACGCTGCAGCAGCGCACATCGCGTATATGTTCAGCGAGGTAGCCGCCATCTATCCTATCACTCCGTCATCGCCCATGGCGGAGAACGTTGACGAGTGGGCAGCGCAAGGTCGCAAGAACATGTTCGGCGAGACTGTTCTGGTACAAGAGATGCAGAGCGAGGGTGGTGCAGCCGGCGCTGTACACGGTTCGCTTCAGGCAGGTGCGTTGACCACGACGTTCACCGCATCGCAGGGATTGCTACTGATGATACCGAACATGTACAAGATAGCCGGTGAGTTGCTGCCGACCGTATTCCATGTATCGGCTCGTACGCTGGCCAGCCACGTGTTGTGTATCTTCGGCGACCATCAAGATGTGATGGCTTGCCGTCAGACAGGTTTTGCCATGCTGGCCGAAGGCAGTGTACAGGAGGTGATGGATCTGGCAGGTGTAGCCCACTTGGCAACCATCAAGAGCCGCGTGCCGTTCCTGAACTTCTTCGACGGTTTCCGTACCTCGCACGAGTATCAGAAAGTGGAGGTAGTGGATATGGAAGATTTGCGTCCGCTGGTAGATATGCAGGCGCTTCAAGAGTTCCGCGAGCGTGCTCTGAGCCCGATGCGCCCTGTAATGCGCGGTATGGCTGAGAACCCCGACGTGTTCTTCACCCATCGCGAGGCTTGCAACAGCTGGTACAACGGCGTTGAGGATATTGTCAGCGATTATATGGACAAGATCAGCGAGATTACCGGTCGCAAGTACCGTCCGTTCTCGTACTACGGCGACAAGGATGCCGAGAATATCATCATCTGTATGGGTTCGGCCTGCGAGGCTATCCGCGAGGTGATTGACTATGAGGCAGCCAACGGCAAGAAGTTGGGTATGATCAATGTCCACCTGTATCGTCCGTTCAGTCTGAAGTACCTGAAGGAAGCTCTGCCTGCATCGGTTAAGCGCATTTGCGTACTTGACCGCACGAAAGAGCCGGGTGCTAATGGCGAACCGTTGTATCTGGATGTAAAGGATGCTTTGAGTGAACTCGGATTGCAGAATATATTGGTAGTAGGTGGCCGTTACGGCTTGGGGTCGAACGATACGACCCCGGCACAGATGCTGGCAGTATTTGATAACCTGGCTCTGCCGCAGCCGAAGAACCACTTCACGGTAGGTATAGTTGATGATGTAACGTTCACCAGTCTGCCAGTAGGCGAAGAGATTGCCATGGGTGGCAAGGGTATGTTCCAGGCCAAGTTCTACGGTCTGGGTGCCGACGGTACAGTAGGCGCTAACAAGAACTCTGTGAAGATCATCGGCGACACGACTGACAAATATTGCCAGGCATACTTCTCGTACGACTCGAAGAAGTCCGGCGGTTTTACCTGCTCGCACCTGCGTTTCGGCGACGAGCCTATCCACTCGACGTACCTGGTAACCACTCCGAACTTTGTGGCTTGCCACGTACAGGCCTACCTGCATATGTACGATGTAACGCGCGGTCTGCAGAAGGGCGGTACGTTCCTGCTGAACACCATCTATGAAGGTGAGGAACTGGTTAAGTTCATGCCTAACAAAGTAAAGAAATACTTTGCAGACAACGATATCAAGGTTTACTATATCAACGCCACGAAGATTGCTCAGGAGATTGGTCTGGGCAACCGCACGAACACTATTCTTCAGTCGGCATTCTTCCGTATCACAGGCGTTATACCTGTAGAGAAAGCCGTTGAGGAGATGAAGCACTTCATCGTTAAGTCGTACGGCAAGAAGGGCGAGGATGTTGTGAACAAGAACTATGCAGCCGTTGACCGCGGCGGCGAGTACAAAGAGTTGGCTATCGACAAGGCATGGTCGGCTCTGGATGCTGCAGCCGATGTGGTTAAACCGACTGACGGAACGGAATTTGTGAACAAAGTTGTTCGTCCGATCAACGCACAGGACGGCGACCTGCTGCCTGTAAGCGCCTTCAAGGAGGTTGCCGACGGCACATGGCCCAGCGGTACAGCCAAGTTTGAGAAACGCGGTGTATCGGCATTCGTGCCGGTATGGAACGCCGAGAACTGTATACAATGTAATAAGTGCGCATACGTGTGCCCGCACGCCTGCGTACGTCCGTTCGTATTAGACGAAGAGGAGATGAAGGGCTTCCAGGCTCCGACCATCGAGATCAAGGCTCCGGCCAACATGAAGGGTATGCATTTCCGTATCCAGGTAGGCGTAATGGACTGCCTAGGTTGCGGCAACTGCGTGGACGTATGTCCGGGTAACCCGAAGACCGGCAAGGCTCTGCAGATGGTTCCGCTGGAGGGACAAGAGGCCGAGGCCGCTAACTGGCTATACTGCGCAGAGAAGGTAAAGAGCAAACAAGACCTGGTAGATATAGCAGCCAACGTTAAGAACTCGCAGTTTGCAACGCCGTTGTTTGAGTTCTCGGGCGCATGCTCGGGTTGCGGCGAGACTCCGTACCTGAAACTGATCAGCCAACTCTTCGGCGACCGCGAGATTGCCGCCAACGCAACAGGTTGTACGTCAATCTATTCAGGCTCTGT
>SAMEA3663077__coassemble_118_pt1 | contig 34595 bp, 30 predicted proteins | sample SAMEA3663077__metabat2_high_PE_010 | metagenome-assembled genome bin SAMEA3663077 (sample SAMEA3663077) | pig gut metagenome | biome: pig gut; feature: pig-associated habitat; material: faeces | place: France | collected 2012
CGAGACCCTGGCACGTCAGCGCTTTGGTGCTATCGTTCGTGCAGTGGCTGTGCGCAGGAAGAACCTCTCGACCATCGCCGCCGACACCGCCGCGTTCAACGCGCAGAAAGAGACGGGCTACAAGACCCTGTACCAGTACCTCTGGCACGTATGTGCTGAGGATTACGACAAAAGCCAAGGCTAATGGGAGGACACTACCATGAAGAAGTCACTTTTCTTCGCCATCGCAGGCTTGGCCTGCGGTGGTATGGTAGCCCTGACGGGCTGCAACGTCACCCGTACCATCACTACCAGTTCGTCCTACGTCCAGCGCGGCGACACCACGGTCCTCATCCAATCCAAGACTATCGAGAGCTACGACGCCTTGAAGCGCCTGTAGCTGAGAAGACCTGTTCTCCTACGACGCCTTGAAGCGCCTGTAGCTGAGAAGACCTGTTCTCCTACGACGCATCTAAGCGTCTATAGGCATCCGACGTAGGCATAAAAAAAGCGGCTGTTGGCCGCAGGTTATTGGAAAAACGAGAAATGCACGCTGCCGTATGTGCGGAGCTCCAGGAAATGCGGATGCCCGGAAAAATCGTACTGGTCGCCATGCTCGAGCACAAACAAACCTTCCGGTTTGAGCAGCGCCGGTACGATCAGCGAGGGCAGAGTAGGCAACTCCTCGAGCGCATACGGCGGGTCGGCAAAGATCAGGTCATACTTGGCGCCACGCCACGTGCATGCGGCTGCAGAAGACCCCGGCAGACCACCGGCATAATTGCTACGCAGAAACTTGAACACATCGCCCCTGAGGACATGCAGGTTAGTGATGCCGAGCGAGCGGCAGGTGGAGATGATAAAGTTCTGCTGTACATGCGCCTGTTCGACCGCCGTCACCTCTCTGGCGCCGCGCGATATGCACTCCAGTCCTATGCCGCCCGTGCCGGCGAACAGATCCAGCACATCGGCGCCCTCCAGGTCCATGCGGTTAGTAAGCAAGTTGAACAGACTCTCCTTGGCAAAGTCAGTTGTCGGACGGGCTGTTATATTTTTAGGGGGCATCAACCGACGCCCCCTAAATTTTCCGCTAATAATCCTCATGCTGTTTCATCATTTATAGGGTCCCCGACACAAACCAGCGTAGCGTTTGTGGTGGGGAAAAGCCGAGGCATGTGTCGCTTTTATGCCGCAGGGCGGCATCCGGTGCGATCGCATTGCCGATGCATTATTCCCAGTTACCAGCGTTGTTGTTAGGCGCTTCGATAGAGCCTACTTTCAGGCCGGGATAGTGTTCGAGTTTCTGCTCCTTGTCGATCAGGTTAACAAGCTCCTGCTTGTCCTGGTCAGCCAGATAGGTCTCGAACGGAGCACGTACCTCAAACAGAGGAACATGAATGCCCTGAGTGGTCTGGTACTCGTCGTTGACCTCGATCTCGAAACGCAGATTGTCAGAGTAGGGGATCAGTACAATCTGGTCGATGTTCTCGGCCGTGAACTCGCCCTTGTACAGGGTCTCAATCATGTTGCGCTCGATGGTATCACGGCGGAACCCTTGCAGGCCGGCATCCTTGATATCCTTGTCGTTAGCCCAGATGTACTCATAGATAGCCTCCGGGTCATCCGTCTTGAGTTTGCTCATGGCTTTTGCTTTGGCCTTGTCGATCAGTTTGACAGCCTTCGGCTCGGTCATGCCTGCCTCAAGTTGTTTGTCGGTAAGCGAACCTTCCTTGAGCACCTCTTTCTTCGGGGCGGTCTTCAGGAACATGAGCAGAGAGTCGGCATCTGCCATGAATCGGCCGTGCTGGTTCTTAAACTCCACCTCCGCCGTACGGATGTGAATAAGGTTCTTAACCACAGCCTCCTCGCGCTGAGCACGAGTCTCTTCAAACTGAATAGGGGTAACCACGCTGTCCACGCAGATATATGCTAAGAAGCATATAGCCAGAGCCAGTAAAATACGAAAAGTAGTTTTCATGTTGTATTGTTTTGTTTAATTATATATCAAAATCGATATTGTTCACACTAAAACACCGCAAATTTACAAAAATATTTTGATATTTGCAAATTTTTTTTTAATTTTGCATGGAATTTGCTCAGGTATTTTCAGAATTATTGCTAAACTGGTCGTTTTAGGGCATAATTCTACGCAAAAATACACAAATATGGAAGACAGCAACAAGGTATTGTACGACATCCTGCTCGAGCGACTCGAGTTGCTTCGTACTTTGGACAAAGAGGGCGACTCCGACCGTCGTCGTCATGTGGCCGGCGAGACTGCCTCGCTGCATGCCCCGTTGGCGCACAGGCTCGGACTCTATCAGATCAAGACAGAAATGGAAGATCTGGCTCTGAAGTTCACCGACTATACCAAATACAAATATATCGCCTACGAACTCGCCGCCAAAAAAACCGAGCGCGACGCCTACATAGCCTCGTTCATCGCCCCGCTGGAGAAGAAACTCAAGGACGCCGGGTTCGTGTTCACCATCAAGGGACGACCCAAATCCATACACTCGATATATCACAAGATGCAAGTGCAGCATTGTGACATTTCGGGCATCTACGACCTGTTCGCCATACGTATCATCCTCGACTCGCCTCTCGAGCGAGAGAAACAGGACTGCTGGCAGGTATATTCGATCATCACGGATATGTATCAGCCTAACCCCAAACGCTTGCGCGACTGGCTTAGCGTACCCAAAGAAAACGGCTACGAGAGTCTGCACACAACCGTTCTCGGACCAGAGAACAAATGGGTGGAGGTGCAGATCCGTACCTGCCGTATGGACGAGGTGGCAGAGAAAGGTGTGGCTGCCCACTGGGCATACAAAGGCGTTGACGGCAACCAGTTGAATACCGACCGTCAGAGCGTGTATGTGTTCACTCCCACAGGCGATCTAAGGCGTCTGCCTTTCGGGGCTACGGTATTGGATTTTGCGTTCTCTATTCACTCCGAAGTGGGCTGCCATTGCGTGGGTGGGCGCATTCGTGGACAGCACGTCAGCATACGACAGCAACTCAACAACGGCGATCAGGTGGAGATAAACACCTCGCCCAACCAGCATCCTACGGCCGATTGGCTGAACTATGTGGCTTCGTCGAAGGCTAAAAACAAAATCCGCCAGGCACTCAAGGAGATAGAATACAAGCAGGCCGCAGAAGGACGAGAACTGCTCGAACGACGACTCAAAAACTGGAAGATAGACTACGACGAGAAGCAGGTAACCAAACTCGCTCTGAAACTCGGCTACAAAGCCATATCGGACTTCTACCAGGCTCTCGCCTCAGGCAAGGAGGATGTGGCGCGGGTAAAAGAGATTTATACCGACCTGGATACCGTACATATACCGCTCAGCCAGCAACGCGAGTTCGTGCCTAGCACCACCAGTTCGGCACTTGCCCTGGAGGTGGATATCAATGTCAAGAACGTTGATTATGCCCTGTCCAAGTGCTGCAATCCGCAGCCCGGAGATCCGATATTCGGATTCATAAGCGTGACCAAAGGCATACGCATCCACCATTGCGACTGCCCCAACGCAATGAACATGCGCGAGCGTTATCCCTATAGAGTAATACCTGCCAGGTGGAAGCCGAGTGCTCCCGGCAGAACAGCCAACCATGCGGATGATAGTAAAAACCATAAGTAATGGAAAGTCAGCTATTGGATAGTGCGGTTAACTCGTTTGCCTCGCTGCCGGGAGTAGGGCGTAAAACAGCCTTGCGACTCGTGTTGCACCTGTTGCGACAGCCCGAGAACGATGTGCAGGGGTTTGCCGACTCGCTCACACGACTCAAACGCGAGGTGCACTATTGCGCCGAGTGCAGAAACATATCCGATACCGAGATGTGCCCCATATGCAGCAATCCCAGACGCGACCATCAGACAATCTGCGTGGTGGAGAACATACAGGACGTGATGTCGATCGAGAACACAGGACAGTACCACGGAGTATATCATGTGCTCGGAGGAGTCATATCGCCCATCGACGGCATAGGACCAAAAGATATCGAGGTGGACAAACTTGTGGAACGTGTGCTTACGGGAGAAGTCAAGGAGATCATACTTGCCCTGCCCACCACGATGGAAGGAGATACAACCAACTTCTACCTCTATCGGCGCATCATGAACGCCCTGGAGCAAGCTGGACGACCGACGGAAGAACTGACTGTATCGCTCATAGCACGAGGCATAGCCATTGGCAACGAACTGGAGTATACCGACGAGATTACACTCGGACGATCCATACTCAACCGGACAATATTCAACGGATAATACTCTGTAAATCATACTGACAGTTAATCCATCTAACGTGTAACAAACTAAATCACGACCTGTATGCTCAAACCTCATTACCACATGACTAGAACAAAATGGCTGTCGAGCCTGAAGATCGGTTACTATGTGCTGTACGCACTAATCGTTGTGTTTTTTGGCGCCATCTGGTACCTCAACTACGATTCGCTTGCCGCCAACGGTGAGCCGTTCAAACTGTTTGACCCGAACGAAACAATAGGTATGGTGCTGCAATACGCAGCCATCATCTATACCCTGGCGGCTATCCCGGGCGCGTTATATGGAATCAAGCGCGCGTGCGCGAAGATTGCTGAGATTGACAACGAAGACCTCAAGTACGACACCTATTATACCTACGCAACCCTGCGTATGGCGCTGGTAGCCCTGTCGGTAGCGCTGAGCCTGTTAGCATACATGCTGCTCGGGGCATACAATCCTATGATCTGGCTGGCTGCCGTGGGAGCCGTGGCACTCGTGTTCACCAAACCCTCTGCAGCCAAAACGGAGGACGAACTGACCCCAAAGGACCCTAACACACAGTACTAATGCATCGACCAAGTTTGGTCGATCCCAATCGCAAATGCCCCAATAGCAAATGCTCCAATAGTAAATGCCCAAATCGTAAATAGTATGACTATAGCTGTAGATTTCGATGGTACGATTGTTACCCACGCTTACCCGCAGATAGGCAAACCCATACCGTTTGCCATCGAGACGCTCAAGAAGTTGCAACGCGAGGATATGTGTCAGATCATCTTGTACACCTGCCGCGAAGGACAACTGCTCGAGGATGCCGTGAACTATTGCAAGGAGCGCGGACTGGAGTTCTATGCCGTTAATGCTTCCTTCCCCGAAGAGACGCCCGACATGCGCGTGTCACGCAAACTGGATGCCGACGTGTTCATCGACGACCATAACCTGGGCGGACTGCCCGACTGGGGAGTGATCTACCAGATGATACATAGCGGCAAACCTCTCAAACCCGCCGAGCATAGCCATTTTGACGACGAAGCACAACGCCGCAAACCTTCATTCTTCGAGCGTCTGTTCTCATGACCGGACAGCAACACATAGCACTCCGCAAACTTGAACCCGATGACCTGCCGTGGCTCTACCAATGGGAGAACGATGCCGAGGCATGGGCAGAAGGCGATACGCATAATCCCCTTTCGAAAGCTGACCTGCGCGATTATATACTGCGTACCACAGGCGACATCTATCAGGACGGTCAATTGCGGCTGGTCATCTGCCTGCAATCCGATGCCGACAAAGCAGAGAGTGGGGCAGAACAGACAAGCATTCCTGTAGGTTGTATCGACCTCTACGATGTGGATATCCGCAACCGCAAAGCTGCCGTAGCCGTTTATATCGCCCCCAAGTACCGCCATCGCGGACTGGCAGCACAGGCTCTCAGGCAAATCAAGACGTATGCTGCCACGGTTATCTGTTTCCGACTTTTGTATGCTCTGGTTCGCGAAGATAACAAAATTTCCTGCAGTTTGTTTCAATCTGCTGAATTTCAACAAGTTGCATGTTTGCCAAATTGGGTGAACGAAGGAAATATTTTAGTATTGCAAACTATACTTTAAACTTGCTTATTCTTACAAATTATAAATAACAAAAAATTGTTTTACAGCATAAAATAGCCATTTTACGAGCATTTACTATGAAAATCTGCGAAAATCTGCCAAGCTGTCAGCCCTTCGCACCCTTATAAATCAAGCAGTTGAAAGCCTACACCTTTGTAACTGACTGAAATTCAATTGGTGTTTTGTAACTCATTGAATTATTAGGCAATTAGCAAAATGTCAAAATTTGTCGTTTGCTAAAATTTGCATAATTAAAAATTTTGTTGTACCTTTGCAACGCTTTTTCGGAGAATATACCCTCCGATTTATTTTTCACCCTTTATGGAGAGAAACGTACAAGTCATATGGACCGAATGTCAGCACATTTTGCGTGATAATCTCACGCCGAGTGTGTATATGACTTGGTTTGCTCCAATCAGGGCGATCAGCTTCGAGAACGACGTGCTTGTTCTGCAGGTTAAGTCGCAGTTCATCGTGGAGTATATCGAGGAGAACTACCTGACCTTGCTGTCGAAGGTACTGTTCCGCATGTTTGGCCCACAAACCAAACTCGAGTATCGCGTACAGATTGATTCGCATACGGACGCGGGCGTAAATATCCCTTCCGACGTATCGCAGGCTCCCGTTGCTCCGCCGGTATTGCTGCAACAACCCGACCTGAAGGACGAGCCGGACTTCAATAGCCAACTCAACCCGTCCTACAACTTCGAGTCGTTCGTACAAGGCGAATCGAACAAACTCGCGCGTACCGTGGCGCTCTCCATCGCAGCACAACCCGGACGAGGCAGCTTCAACCCGCTGTTCGTTTATGGCGGTAGCGGAGTGGGCAAAACCCACCTGGCTAACGCTATCGGTAACGATGTGAAACGCCTGATGCCGCAGAAACGTGTGCTTTATGTTTCGGCTAACACGTTCCAACTGCAGTATCAGGATGCCGCGGCACACAACCACATACCCGACTTCCTGTTGTTCTATCAGACCATCGATGTGCTCATCGTGGATGATATACAATATATCGCGGGTAAGCGCGCGACACAGGACACGTTCTTCCACATCTTCAACTACCTGCAGCAATCCGGCAAGCAGATCGTACTTACCTCCGACAAGGCGCCAAAAGACCTGGACGGACTGGAGGATCGCCTGCTCAGCCGATTCAAGTGGGGACTGGCAGCCGAGATGACCAAACCCGATTTCGCCTTGCGCAGAGATATTCTGCTCAACAAGATGCATCGCGATGGCGTCAAACTGTCAATGGATATTGTGGAGTTTATCGCCACCAACGTGCGCGATAATGTGCGTGACCTGGAAGGTGTACTGGCGGCGTTGTTGGCGTACTCCACGCTCGCCGACAAGGAGATTGACATGCAACTGGCCGAACAGGTCGTAGGACGCATAGTCGAACTCAAGCCGCGCGAGACTACTATTGCCGAGATAGCTCAGGCCGTTTGTAGCGAGTTCAAGGTCTCGATGGATGCATTACTCTCACAGTCACGTCTGCGTGAAGTGGTTGTAGCACGTAATGTGTCGATGTACCTGGCCGCTCGCCATACGGCTATGACTAAGTCGGATATCGGCCGTTACCTGGGCAACCGCACGCACGCCACGGTAGCACACTCGCTCGAGATGCTTGACACACTCCTGCAGAACGATATCGCTCTCGGACAACAGATCAGACACATCGAAAATCTGATAGCAAGCTGAGATGAATGTGTCGCCAACCATTGATGTCGAACGGCGCGTCTTGCGTGCAAGCGAATTGTTTCTGAGCGGATACAACTGCTCACAGGCCGTGTTTGGCGCGCTCGCGGATATCTATGGTATTTCTGACGAACAAGCCGCACGTTTGTCTGCCTCGTTTGGCGGCGGAGTAGGCCGCCTGCGGGAGATGTGCGGAGCATGTTCGGCTATGGCGCTACTGGAAGGTTTACAATCCGGCGCCACTAAGGCAGAGGATAGCGCAGGCAAACAGACTAACTACAGCAATGTACAAAGCCTCATCCAACGGTTTAAGGAGCAGAACGGCTCGTATCTGTGCCGCGAATTGCTGCAACTCCGCAAGGACGCGCCTACGCCTCCCACGCCCGACGAGCGGACTGCTGAGTATTATCGCCAACGCCCGTGCCTGAGAATGGTTGAGTCTGCTGTACGTATCTACTGCGAACGATTGCAAGGCGCACTTGGCAATTAGTCCGAATAATACGCAAAAATAGGGGCGCAAAGGCTGAAAATTTGGAATTTTGAAAAATTTGCCGTACCTTTGCATCCGCTTTGCGTGAAATAGAGCATGTCTCCCTAGCTCAGTTGGTAGAGCAACTGACTCTTAATCAGTGGGTCGAGGGTTCGAGTCCCTCGGGGGACACTAGGAGTGCAGATGATGCACTCTTTTTTTGTCTACAGCGCAGATTTTTCTTTTTTTCGTGTGCGCGATTATTCCTATGGCATAATTTTTGCTGTGTGTTTTTCGAGTACTTATGGCTCAACGCATACTGATAGCTATGTCCGGTGGAATAGACTCCACCGTGAGTGCCTTGCTGCTAAAGGAGCAAGGCTATGACCTTGTAGGCGTTACATTCCGTACATTCGACTCGATGAAGGAATCCTGTCTGGCTAAAGAGAAAGGCTGTTGTTCAGTTGAGAGTATCATGGAAGCCCGTCACAACGCCGAGAGGATGGGGTTTGAGCATCATATAGTGGATTTCCGCGATACATTCCGTGAACATGTGATTGCGAACTTTGTGGACGAGTATGCCCATGGACGGACGCCTAACCCCTGTGTGTTGTGCAACAGTCACATCAAGTGGGGAGCGCTGTTGGAGGCTGCTCGCGAATACGGTTGTGACAGGATTGCTACAGGACATTATGCCCGCATAGCCGAACATGCCGGACATGTGTATCTGCGTACGGCTGCCGACAATCGCAAGGATCAGACGTATTTCCTGTGGATGCTGACCGAGGATAATCTGCGGCAAACTGTTTTTCCTCTGGGCGATCTGACCAAAGACGAGGTTCGACGCATAGCGGCAGCACACGGATTTGACGCGTTGGTCAAGAAACCGGAATCGCAGGAGGTATGTTTCATACCCGACAACGACTACCGCACATTCCTGGCAGGCCAGGGTATTCATCCGCAACCGGGAGAGTATGTTGATGCCGCAGGCAAGGTGGTAGGCTCGCATCAGGGCTGTCCGTTCTACACGATAGGCCAGCGCAAGGGCTTGGGCGTAGCACTCGGCTATCCGGCTTTTGTGACCGGCATAGACGTATCTGCCAACCGCATAACGCTCGGGCGGCACGATGATTTGTACAGTACAACCGTACGCGCCCGCGATGTACGTATCCGCGACCAACGATGGCTGGGCGAATCGCCACAGGTAGAGGCACGTATCCGTTACCGTTCGGCTGCCACACCGGCAATATTGCAGATGGAGGCGACGGATAAGACGATAACCCTGCAGTTTGCCGAACCGGTATGGGCTCCGACACCCGGACAGTCGCTCGTGATGTACAAAGACGGACTGGTGGTAGGAGGAGGAATAATTGAAAATTGAAAACAGAAACGGGACGAATCGTGGGAAAGGTTAAAAGTTAAAAGTAATGGCAAGAAAATCGCACTTCAATATCAATCCTGATACGCTCGAGATGGAGCGTGTGGAGCATGGCTTTGTGTATTGGCTTCGCAGGGCAGGGTGGTACATACTGGGAGGTATATGTTTGGGCATAGTGTTCTTCTATATATTCTTCTCATTCTTCCCCTCGCCTAAGGAACGTCAGTTGATGTCGGAAAAACAATCGCTGGAGGCGCAGTATGAACTGCTGTCCAAACGATGCGAGAGCATGCAACTGGTATTGTCAGACCTGCAGCAACGGGACGACAATCTCTACCGCGTGATCCTGGGTGCAGATCCTATACCTATGTCGTCACGCAAAGGTATCAATCTGAATGCCGACTATTACGACAATATATCCCGTTTGGCCAATACCCAACTCGCAGCCGACCTGACGCGAAAAGTCGACTTGCTGGAGAAGCAGACCTATGTGCAGGCCAAGTCCTATGAAGAGATTATCGAACTGGCCAAGACGCGTGAGATACGTATGGAAAACATACCCGCCATCCAGCCTGTGCTCAACAAAGACCTGACCCGTGTAGCATCGGGTTATGGCGTGCGTATCGACCCTGTGTATCATGTGCCTAAGTTCCATGCCGGCATGGACTTTACCGCTCCTACCGGCACGGAGGTGTATGCTACGGGTAACGGCAAGGTGAAGTTTGTAGGCTGGCGTCAGGGATACGGCAATACGGTAGTGATTGACCACGGTTTCGGTTACGAGACATTGTATGCCCACCTGTTCCAATCGCTCGTACGTGAAGGACAGACCGTCAAACGCTCGGATATAATCGCCCTGGTGGGCAACACCGGCAAATCTACAGGTCCGCACTTGCATTACGAAGTACATTTCCAGGGACATCATATTGATCCGAGGAACTATTACTTCTATGACCTTGATCCCGAGCAGTACGACAGGATGGTACAATTGTCGAACAACTACGGCGACATGATGGATTAAAACTCAATAATATGAAACTCAAACAACTGACAATTATGGCTATGTTAGCCTCATCGGTGGCAATTAGCGCTGCCGGCAATCCGTTTCTGAATTACAAACAATGGAAGACGCCACACGGCACGTATCCGTTCAACGAGATCTGCAATGCCCATTATATGCCTGCTTTTGAGGAAGGTATCAAGCAGGGATTGGCCGAGGTGGATGCTATAGCCAATAACCCCGCTGCTCCGACATATGCCAACACTATCGAGGCGTTGGAGAGCGCAGGCGAACTGCTGAGTGTGGTAGCAGGCTGCTTCTACAACCTTGCATCGGCCGAGACGAACGATTCGATTCAGGCTATTCAGGTGCAACTGTCACCAATGATGAGCGAGTACTCGGCCAGCATTCGGCTGAACGAGAAACTGTTCCAACGCATCAAGACTGTATATGACGGCCGTGGCAAACTCAAACTCAACAAAGAGCAGCAGAAATTGCTGGAAGATACATATGAGTCGTTTGCTAACAACGGCGCCAACCTCAGTACGGAGGATAAGCAGAAATATCGTGAACTGAGTGCCAAACTGTCGATGCTGACCATGACTTTTGGTCAGAACGTACTGAAGGCCACCAATGCATGGTCGATGCTCATCACCCGCGAAGAGGATCTGGCGGGGCTGAATGACGATACCAAGGCCATGCTCAAGGCCAACGCCGAAGCCAAAGGTCTAAACGGATGGTTGCTGAACCTGAAAGCTACAACAGTCACACCCGTGCTGAAGGATTGTGACAACCGTGATATACGTCGCGAACTGTACATGGCCTACAACACACGTTGTATAGGCGGAGAGTTTGACAACACACAGATCATTATCGATATAGCCAATACGCGTCTGGAACTGGCCAAGTTGTTCGACAAGGATTGTTATGCCGACAAGTCGCTGAACAAAACCATGGCGGAGAACAAAGAGAATGTGTACCGTCTGCTCGACCAGTTGCGCGACAACTACATGCCTGCCGCACGCGAGGAGGTGAAGGAACTGCAGGAGTATGCTACGCAGCAAGGGTTCTATACCACTCTGCAACCGTGGGACTTCAGTTATTACTCCAAGAAACTCAAGAACGACAAGTATGCCATCAGCGACGATATCGTTCGTCCGTACTTTGAACTCGAGGCAGTTAAGCAGGGCGTGTTCGGCCTGGCTAAACGCCTGTATGGCATCACGTTCAAGGAGAACAAGAACATCCAGGTATATAACCCCGAAGTAACGGCATATGAGGTGTTTGACGAGAAAGGCAAGTTCCTAGCCGTTTACTATGCCGACTTTCATCCGCGGGACGGTAAACGTGGCGGAGCATGGATGAACGACTTCCAACCGCAGTATGTAAAAGGCAAGAAGGATCATCGTCCGCATATCGTGAATGTGATGAATTTTACCCGTCCGACAGCCGACAAACCCGCTTTGTTTACCTACGACGAGGTGCGTACGTTCCTTCACGAGTTCGGTCATGCTCTGCACGGTATGCTGACGCGTTGCCAATACTCATCGCTTAGCGGAACGAATGTGCCGCGTGATTTCGTAGAGTTGCCCTCGCAGTTCAATGAGAACTTTATTGACGAGAAGGAGTTCCTGGATACATTTGCCAAACATTACAAGACCGGTGAGGCTATGCCGCAAGAGTTGATTGACAAGATTAAACGCTCATCGAACTTCCATGCTGCTTACGCTTGTGCCCGTCAGTTGTCGTTCGGCTATCTGGATATGAAGTGGCACACCCTGACCGAGCCGTTCGCCGTACCTGCCGACCTTACGGCTGAGGAGGCTGTGATTCGTTTTGGCGACGATGCTATGGCACAGGTACAGGTTCTGCCTACCGTACCCGGTACGCAGATGGAGACTGCATTTACCCATATCTTCTCAGGCGGTTATGCTGCCGGCTATTATGCCTACAAGTGGAGCGAACTGCTGGATGCAGATGCTTTCTCGGTATTCAAGCAGGCACAAGCCAAGAACGGTTCAATCTTCGACAAGAAAGCCGCTGCCCTGTTCCGCAAACATATCCTGGAGCGTGGAGGCACAGAGAAAGCTGCTGACCTGTATCGCCGTTTCCGCGGTGGCGAACCCACCATCAATGCCCTGCTTGAGCGCGATGGCATAAAGGCAATAGAGGTGAAATAACAGGGATGTTAAGCACTTTGGTTATTGGATAACAATCTATAATCATGAATATATCTGATAGAATAGCCAACATTTCTGCCTCGCCTACCTTGGCGATGGCAGCAAAGGCGGCTGCGATGAAAGCAGCCGGCGAGAATATCATTTCCATGTCGTTGGGCGAACCGGATTTTCCGACGCCTGCCCATGTCAAGCAAGCCGTAAAAGATGCGGTAGATGCAGATATGTCGCATTACGGTCCTGTGCCGGGTACGCCGGGACTGAGAGCTGCCGCTGCCAAATATATGTCCGGCTTTGCGGGAAAGGAGAATCTGTTCCGAGCCGAAGATATAATTGTTTCCGTAGGTGCCAAGCAGAGTATATGCAACGCCATCGAAACGTTGGTAGGCAAAGGTGATGAGGTCATCCTGCCAACACCTTGTTGGGTAAGTTACACCGAGATGGTCAAATTGGCGGAAGGCGTACCCGTAATGGTACGTACGACAATGGATAATGACTTTATCCTAACCCCCGAAGCTCTGGAGGCTGCCATTACGCCGCGTACCAAACTGATTGTGCTATGCACTCCCAACAACCCGACCGGAGCGGTATATAGTGCAGAAAATATCGAAGCGCTGGCAAAAGTATTGAAGCGCTATCCGCATGTATCTATTATAGCCGATGAGATTTACAATCAGATTTGTTATACGGGAACATGCGCTACATGGGCTACCCAAACGGAATTGTTGGACAGACTGATTATCGTGAATGGCGTTAGTAAGGCGTTTGCAATGACGGGTTATCGTATAGGTTGGCTCGCTTGCAAGGACCAGACCTTCATCAAGGCTTGCACGCGCTTGCAAGGTCAGCAGATAACCTGTGCCACGATGGTTGCCCAATATGCTGCACAAAAAGCCTTGGAAGGCGATCTGGGTTGTGTGGCAGAGATGACCAAAGCATTTGAACGTCGCCGAAACCTGATTGTAGAACTGGCACAGGATGTTCCGGGTTTCAAGATTCGCAGTCCGAAGGGGGCATTCTACCTGTTCCCGGATGTCACGGCTTTGTTTGGTAAACGTGCCGGTGACAAGGTTATTCGTACAGCCGATGAGTTGTGTGAGTACCTATTGACCGATGGTCATGTAGCCTGTGTGTCGGGTGCAGCCTTTGGCGAGCCGACATGTTTGCGTATCTCCTATGCGTGCTCCGAAGAACAGATAACGGAGGCTATGCGGCGGATTCGCGCAGCAGTAGAACGGCTGAAGTAGGAGAGTAAAAGGGGGAGGAGACAGATTATCTGTTAACCGATTTGACTCGGTAACCGGCAGCTCGGAGTTGTTCCAGCAAGCCTTTCTCGCCGCCAAGATAGATAGCATCGAGTGTTATGAACGCCCCTCCGTTAACAAGATACGGACGCAGACGTTTCACCCATTCCTTATTGCGCGCAGCGTATATCTGATAATCGGAGTACGACTGCGTGCTTTGGTTATCCGGCGAGAGTATCTGATATGACATATCCGTCAGACGTCCCATACGGTACATTTCCGCCAGCGTACGTTCCTGACGGACTTCTCGTTCTGGATAGTCGATTATCTGTAGCAGTTCCTTGCATTGCCAATGAAAGGGTTCGCGGTCGAAAAGCATAAACATCGTTTCGCCTATATCGTCGATAGCCCGTACGGGGATATTCTTATCCGAAGCAATAGCCTGAAAGAATGCTTCCATCGATCGCTGGTCGTCGTAATCCAGCCACTTGTGCAACAACTCGTTGCGGTACATGGCTGTCAGGTATGATGGTTTCATCCTGCAAAGTTTGTCCATCCCCATACCTAAGGTAAGCAGCATTGTCTCGTCAATCTTCTGATATTCCTCGGTAGTGAAATATCTGTCCAAGCGGATAGAGTCGGGTAGCAAGGCCGCCACGCGCAGGGCAGCCAGGGCTTCATAGTCCTGTATAGCAAACTCTGTCAGCACAACGGAACAATGCGAGAAACATGTCAGCAGGCTTGGTACACTGTCCAGAAATTCGATACCAACAATCTTGTTTGTCGCAAAAATGTACGATGGCGCTTTGGCGCTATTGCCCGACACCCTGTACAACACTTGCGCTTGCAGAGCAAGTGTGACAGATAGCAGTATGAATAGAACCTTGCGTCTCATTGTAACCGTGTGATGATGTTGTAGGCCTGATAGATACCCAGTTCGCCTGCGCGCGACAAGTCTTGCAAACCTTCCTGTTGCTTGCCTAAATAGATGTATGTCAGTCCGCGATTGAAGTATGCTTCCGCAAACTCGCCGTCCACACGTATAGCATCGTTGTAATGGCGGATGGCAGCCTCGAAATCCTTTTGCCGGCAGAGGATATTGGCTTTGTTGTAGTACGCAAAAGCAAAGTCCGGCAGACGACGGATAACCTGGTCGTAATCCATCAGCATCAAGGTAAACAGTCCACGTTGTTGCTGAACGGTTTCGGCATTGGTGAGCGATTCATCGCCTGTAGCCCGCTGGTACTCCAGCAGTCGGTAGCGCCAGTTGGCTTGACAGAAGAACATAATAGCCTCTACCGTTTTGTCCAATCCCGATAACGTGAGTGCGCGTGAACAATCCTCGATCGCCGAGGCATAGTCCTGAACGATAGCAAACTCAATGGCGCGCGAGAACAACAACATGGCTACGCGTAATCCTTCTTGCTCAGGCACGGAACGCAGGTCAGGCGGCAAGGCATCAATCGTAGCGGATAGATTGGTGATTTGCGAAAAGTGATGCGATACCATTTCTGCAGATAGCGGCAACTCATGTGTAGTGGCGCGTAATGCATCCGGCAGAAGATTGAGTCGGTTGAAAGTGGCAAGCGAATAGTTGTATTTGCCGGCAGACTGTGCATAATACGTGAGTGTTATACCCGGTTCGTTGATCAGGTCCTGGTAACGATCCTGCACTCTTCCGCGTGAGGCGGAACTGTATTTCTGCTCCTGGGTATCAGCCTCACCGTTTTGTGCGGCACGTTGTGAGAACAGTTTGCGATAATCGCGGCGTCCTTGTTCGGTTCGAGCCATCTGGGCATTGGTGTTCAGGGGCGATGATGTGTTCAGCGTGTCACGACCGGAATTATGATTCTGCTCGATCTTGTATGCGCGTTGCAGACATGCTTGCGCTTTCTTCTTCTGGCCGAGTGCCGTGTGTGCGCGCGAAGCAATATAATATGATGGCAGGAATGTAGGGTAGAGTCTGCTGAGCGAATCGAAATCAACAATTGCATCTTTCCACTGCTGCAACTGCATCGATACCATACCCCTTTGGTAAAGGATTGGTCCAAGCAAATCGGATGATGACGTGGCCGATGGCGATAATTCAATCAACTCAAGCGCCTTGCTCAAGTCATCGTACGCGCGGTTGTAGTCGCCTACTTCCTGACGTAGCACACCACGGTTGAAGTAACATTGCGACTCGCGAGGCGACAATTCGATAGCTTTGTCGTAATCTGTCAACGCGGCACGATAATTATGCTTGCGGTAATATATGATACCTCGGTTGATATAGTCACCTGCGTACTTTGAGCCAAGATTGATGGCTTTTGTAATATGCGCGAATGCGGCATCATCATCACCGGTCATCATTGTTACAACTCCATATGCCGACCAGTTCTGCGCATTCTGTGAGTCGTATTGTACGGTTGATGCAAATTCCGCCAAAGCGCAGGTCGTATCCTGCTGTTGCATACAGATGGCACCTCGTTCAAAATGCAGAGAGGCTGACTCCGGTTCGCGACGTAACAGGTAATCGATATCTGCACGCGCTTCATCGTATCGCCCCTGTTGCGAACGGGTGTCGGCACGCAGAAGCATGTACGTTTTGTTCTCGGGTGAGAATATTAGTGCTTCCGAAAAATCTTTTTCCGCCTTGTCAAACTCGCCTAACTGTCTATAGACGTATCCGCGCGTATAATATGCTCCGGGCTGAAACGGGTTACGCTCAATGGCGGCATTACAATCGCGCAAAGCACCTTGGTAGTCGCTGAGCTGAATTTTGGCAATAGCACGCAACTGATACGGCTCGGATAAGTAGGGTTTGAGTTTGATGACCTGATTGAAATACTGAATACTGAGTACGTAGTCCTCAAAATACAAGGCATTGCGTCCGATTGCGGTTATACGGTCGGTATTGAGTTGGGCTGACAATAGCGAAAACTGAAAGATGCATACGGCAAGAACCGATAGTCTGAGCATCGGTATCCTTATCGCTTTGCAGATTTGGCATCCGCGCAGCTTGCCATGTAACCATTCTACTTTCACTTTTCGCCTGTCACTATTCACTTTTCACATTTACCTGCACCCGGCTTCCGGATCGAATGTAGCAGGTACGTCGAACTGCTCGGACGCATCGTAAGGCAGACTCTCGTCGGCCAGAACCTTTTGCATGTACAATGCCCAAATAGGTAGTGCCATCGATGCACCTTGCCCGTCAGCCATTCGGTCGAAGTGGATGGCGCGATCCTCTCCGCCAACCCAGCAACCGCTCACAAGCGACGGAGTGAAGCCTACAAACCAACCGTCGGAGTTGTTTTGTGTTGTACCGGTCTTACCGGCTGCAGGCATCTTTAGTCCGTACTTGAAACGGGCACGTACGCCCGTGCCGTGATCCATCACATTACGGAGCATGTAAATCATCTTGTACGATGTGAGTTCGGAGATAATCTCACGCTGTTGCGGACGGAAGGTGGCAATCACATTACCTTGTTTATCTTCGATACGTGTGACGTATAGCGGGTCAACACGTATGCCTTGGTTCGGGAATGTGGTATACGCATCCACCATCTCCTTGACACTCACTTCGCACGGACCAAGACAGATAGATACGACGGGATCCAATTGCCCCTGAATGCCGAACGAACGCATCAAACGAACTAGTTGGTTAGGTGTGTATAGCGACATCAAGTAGGCTGATATCCAGTTCGAGGACTGTTGTAATCCCCAGTTTAGCGTAACTGTATCACCTTGGTTCTTGGTATGTTCGTCACGCGGAGTCCAACGTACTCCATTGGCGTCAATAAGAGTAACGGAGTCATTCACAGTCTTGTCACACGGCCACATGCCTTCGTCCATAGCCAACGTGTACAAGTATGGCTTGACAGTAGAACCGACTTGGCGTCGACCTAAGGTGACCATATCGTATTGGAACTGACGGAAGTTAGGGCCGCCTACATACGCCTTGACATGACCGGAGTGCGGATTCATCGACATAAATCCGCAACGCAAGAAATGCTTGTTCCAGCGAACGGAATCCAATGGAGACATAACCGTGTCAATCATTCCGTCGTAGGAGAATATCTGCATGGGTACCGGTGTGTTGAAGTTCTCACGTATAGCCTCTTCACTCAAGCCTTGTCTTTTCAAAGCACGATAGCGGTCGGTCTGTTTCATGGCGCGCGACATGATTCCCTCAATTTCTGCGGGCTTGAGGTCACGCGAGAAGGGTGCATAGGACTTATTTTTCTTCTCGGCAAAGAACTTCTTCTGCATATCCCTCATATGTTCGTCCACAGCCTCTTCGGCATACTTTTGCATACGTGAGTCGAGCGTGGTATAGATACGCAAACCATCCTGATACAGGTCGTAATGTGAGCCGTCGGGTTTGGTATTCTTCTGGCAGAATCCGTACAAGGGGTTGTTATCCCACTCACGACGGTCAATCTCGTATTGCAACTGATTCCATTCGGAGTAATTGCTCTTTTGCGGTTCTTTGGCAGTAAGTACAAGTCGCAGATACTCACGGAAATACGGAGCAAGTCCCTGCTTGTGATCCACGGAGTGATACTTGACTTCAATCGGCATAGCAGACAAAGAGTCATACTCCTGCTGGGTAATTTTCTCATACTTAACCATCTGCGAGAGTACAGTATTCCGACGACTGAGTGCACGTTGCGGATGGCGGATAGGATTGTATAGTGATGGATTCTTCAGCATGCCTACCAGCATAGCAGCCTGCTCAATCTTCAGATCTGACGGAGTGGTGTAGAAATATACATACGAGGCAGACTGTATGCCTACGGCATTGTACAGGAAGTCGAACTGGTTGAGATACATGAGCAAAATCTCGTCTTTCGAATACAGGCGTTCCAGTTGTGTGGCAATGACCCATTCGATAGGCTTCTGCAAGGCTCGCTCGAAGAAGTTATTTGCCCGTGGTGACCAAATCTGCTTGGCTAACTGCTGTGTGAGTGTTGAACCGCCACCCGCACGACCAAGTTTGAGCACGGCACGGAACAAAGCCTTGAAATCTACACCCGTATGGTCGTAGAATCGGACATCTTCGGTGGCGATAAGTGCGTCAATCATGTACGGACTAAGTTCGGAGTACTTGATACCCACGCGGTTCTCCTTGATGTAGTAGCGTCCCATGCTGACCATGTCCTCGGTAAAAATCTCCGAAGCATAGGTGTTCTTGGGGTTTTGCAACTCATCCAATGGTGGCAGATAGCCTACCCAGCCTTTGATGATTCCCAAGAATACAATGTACAAAGTCAGTATACCTGCTACAAACAGTCCCCAGAACCATAGCAGAAATTTTGTTTTCTTATTCATTGTGTTTGCCATTATTTATCACAAATTGTCAGTATGCAATCATTCTCTCATCAGATCTGTAATGATTGTGTTCAGTATGTTTATCCCCTCCTGTGTGGCAATCAGTTGTCCGTTGGTCAGTCTTAGTTTGCCGGAGTGGATATATGGTTGTGCTTTGTGCATCAATTCGTCGGTGGCCGCTATGCCCTGACATGTGCGCAAACCGAGCATTACTTGTTCGTTGTATCTGTCGGTGACAGTCAGCATTTCACGTTTGCAGGGCACTTTGCCGTCGTGGATGCTGCTCAAGTACTTCGGAAGGTTAGCCACGTTCCATTGCCTTGAGGTGCCATTGTAGGAATGTGCTCCCGCGCCCAAACCGAGATACAGCGTGCCGTCCCAATAACTGCTGTTATGCTTACTCACGTAGCCGGGTAGGGCAAAGTTACTCACCTCATAATGTGTGTACCCGGCATCTTGCAACCTTTGGCGCAGGCAAGCATACATCTCGTTAGCCAAATCGTCGTCCGCATCCTGCACTCGCCCTTTTACACGTTGACGCCATAGTGCGGTACCGGGTTCAATACTCAAGCAGTATGATGATATGTGCTGTACGCCCATACTCAAGGCCGTCTCTATATCCGTCTGCCATTGCTCGTATGTTTGTCCGGGCAAGGCGTACATCAGGTCGATACTGATATTGCTGAACCCTGCCTCTTGTGCCATACGGATGGCAGTTTTTGCCCTGCGGCTGTTATGTCTGCGGTGTAGAAAAGACAGTGTCGCATCATTGAACGATTGTATGCCCATGCTCAACCGATTGATTCCCATCTCACGCCATGCACGCAAACGGCGGGCTGTAATATCCGAAGGGTTGGCCTCGATGGTTATCTCTTCCGCTTGCTTTACTGGTAAGGCTTGCAACAATCGTGCCAAGTCGCTTTTGCTAATCTGTGACGGCGTGCCGCCACCCAAGTAGATGGTACGTACCGTTTCATCCTTTGGCAGATAATCGCTCCTGAGTGCGTACTCCTTAATTAAGGCTGTTACGTATCGGCTGCGCATAGGTAGAGCCGTAGTGGAGAAAAACGCACAATACGCGCATCGTGTCTTGCAAAACGGTATATGTACGTATATTCCTGCCATGTTGTTTTGTTGACCGCCTTTGGCTGACAGACCGCTGCGCTGACAGAAGACAGACCGGCTGCGCCTAACAGACTTTCGACTTTCGACTTTCACTTTTCCTCTCCCCACAGGTGCTTCATCCATTCAGCCATCCGTTGTTCAGCCGGACTACCTTGCGCATGCCAAAACATGCGTCCCTGCAATTCATCAGGCATAAATTGCTGCTTGACAAAATGGTTGGGGTAGTCGTGCGCATACTTGTAACCGTCGCTATAACCTAATTCCTCCATCAGTTTGGTTGGTGCGTTGCGCAGGTGTAAGGGCACGGGCAGGTTACCGCTCTGTTGCACTTCTCTCAGTGCTTCATCTATCGCCAAATAGGCTGAGTTTGATTTCTGCGAGGTAGCTAGATACACCGTTGCCATGGCGAGGGGTATACGCCCTTCCGGCCATCCAATCTTAGTTAGGGTATCAAAGCATGCATTAGCCACCAGCATAGCATTCGGGTTAGCCAAACCTATATCTTCGCTGGCGGAGATTACCAGTCGGCGTGCTATGAACTTCGGATCTTCGCCTCCGGCAATCATGCGTGCCAACCAATAGATGGCTCCATCGGGGTCGCTGCCACGGATAGATTTGATGAATGCGGAGATTATATCGTAGTGAAGTTCGCCGTCCTTATCATAGGCTACAGGATTCTGCTGTAGCAATTGGGTGATTGTCGTGTTGTCGATAACCGTAGTGCCGGAGTTGCTGACGAGCTCGATGATATTCAACATCTTACGTGCATCACCGCCGGCGTATCGCAGAATACTTTCAGTCTCGCGTACTTCGATATGTTGCTCGCGAATCACTTCATCTTGTTCCAACGCACGATGCAGAAGCGTGAGCAGGTCATCTTTGCCCAAAGGCTTGAGCACATATACTTGACAACGACTTAGCAGCGGTGTGATAACCTCGAAGCTCGGATTCTCAGTTGTGGCACCAATCAGAGTAACGAGCCCTTCCTCAACCGCGCTAAGCAGACTGTCCTGCTGCGACTTACTGAACCGATGAATCTCATCGATGAACAGGATAGGGGAGCGTTGGTCAGTTTGGTCGGCAAACAAACCTTGCTGTGTGCGACGCACCTGACGGGCTTTGTCAATCACGTCGCGCACATCTTTCACACCCGATGTGACAGCCGACAGTGTGTAGAACGGACGCTCCAACTGATGTGCTATAATCTTGGCCAAAGTTGTCTTACCAACGCCCGGAGGTCCCCACAGAATGAACGAAGACAGATTACCGCTCTCTATCATCTGACGGAGCACGGCACCCTGACCGACCAAATGCTGTTGGCCGATATATTCATCCAAAGTATGTGGGCGTAATCGTTCTGCTAAAGGAGAAGCCATGTGGATTTACCATTTAGTCATTTACCATTTGTTCATTTATCTGGTCATTGAACCGTTTACTATTTATTTGCAGCGGTTATCAATTCCTGTGCATTCTTGATAGCTGACGGGGTAGGCGTATTGCCGCTGAGCATTGTGGCAATCTCTGTAATACTCTCTTCCGACGTAAGCGGACGTATATGCGTCTCGGTACGTTTGTCAGTATCTTGCTTATAAACCTTGATGTGCTGCTCGCCATAAGCAGCAATCTGAGGCAGATGGGTAATAGCAATCACCTGTCGGCTCTGTCCCATTCGCCGGAGGATGTCCGCCATACGTGTTGCTACGCTACCGCTGACACCGGTATCTATCTCATCGAAGATAATTGTAGGCAGCGCTGTGGTATCGGCCGTCAGCGCTTTGATTGACAGCATGATTCGCGCCACCTCGCCTCCGGATGCCACATCCGCTACGCGTTGCAACGACTGCCCGAGATTGGCGGCAAACAGGAAGTCCACTACATCATGACCGGTGGCTGTATAATCCTCAGCGGGAGTGATGCTGACTTGCATATTGGCGTGTGCTATGCCTAATCGGCTTAGGTCTGCAATCAGTCGTTCTGCTATCGGTTTGCATACCGTTTGTCGTGTCTTGGTCAGCGCTTCGGCCGCCTTGGCCATGCTGCGGAATGCAGCTTCTTTGGCTTGGGTTAAACGCTCTATCTCTTCATCGAAATGTTCGAGTACTTGTGACTGTTTTTCCAGTCGTGCCTGCTCTGCCAACAATTCGGCAACCGAGCGGCAGCCAAACTTGCGCAGCAAGGTCTGAATGAGCATCAGTCGCTCCTGTACTGTTTCTAACCGTTGCGGGTCGGTGTTCAGATTCCCTAACAAATGTTCCGCTTCGTCAGCGATATCCTTGAGTTCGATGTAAGTGCTCTCAATACGTTCTTGCAATTCTTGTGAAGCATCGCCTATGCGTATAGCGCGCAAGGCTTGCAGTATCGAGCGATTGTCGCTGCTAAGGGAGTCGATTGCTTCTGACAGACTGCCTCGAATTTCTTCCGCGTGGGATAGGGTATATTCTTCCTGCTCCAACTCTTCTTGTTCACCATCCTGCAGGTTGGCTTCGGTCAGTTGGCGTAGTTGGAACTGTATATAATCCGCATCGCGTTGTGCTTGTGCTGCCTGCCGCTGCAGGTCATCCAATGCTGCTGTGGCAGACTGGTACTGTTCGTATGCAGTAACGTATGCTGTGCGCTTATCGGCATTCTTGGCAATAGCATCTACCACATCAATCTGAAAACCGCTATCCGCCAGCAACAAGTTCTGATGCTGACTGTGAATGTCGATGAGGCGTGCACTCAACACCTTGAGTTCGGTCATGCTAACCACCTCGTCGTTGACGAACGAACGCGAGCGTCCGCTTCGATTCAGCTCTCTTCGGATAACGATTTCCTCACCTTGATCGAAGAATGTGGCTTCGATTACACATTTCTCTTCTCCCTCAGTTATAGTACGTGTGTCAGCCTTGGCACCCATTACCAGCGCCAATGCGCCAAGCAGGATGCTTTTGCCCGCACCTGTCTCACCGGTCAGAACGGTAAAACCGTTGCCCAAATCCAGTTCGACATCTGCAATCAGTGCATAGTTATGTATGGTCAAATGTTTCAGCATATATGATTTGTCTAACTTCTGTCAGCATTTGCGGTTTAAAATCTATCCGGGTCAGTTGTTCTCGTTAATTCTGTCGTAAGTGTTCTGACGAGTCGGATCGATACGCATCAGCGTTTCGTACACAGTCTTTTTTTCTTTCTCTGTTCCGCCTTGGAATATATCAGCCAGTTCATCGGCCTTTGCGTCCAGAAATATAGTGACGATATATGTTGCTGGGCGCGCCTGATTGGCTTTCTGTAGAACCTCTATTCCCTCGGCAATACGTGCTCTGCCGTTGGCAACATTGGCAGACATTTGATCCAGACCGAGACGGTGGTACTCGTAGATGTATTCGCGGAAAGGTTTGAATGCGGCATCGTTGAGGTTGGAGATGATAGCGTACCGGTTCTTATTACCGCTACTGCGGTCGTATGCCAGCCAAGCCTGCTGCTCATGCTCAGTCATGCTGGCGCTCTGACATGTTTGTACGATGGCTTCGCAGGCATCAAAGCACCCTTGCCCTCCCATGCGGGAGTAGGTGGCTAAATCATAACCGATAACCAGATAGCAGTAATATGCTAACATGGCAGTCAGGTTGGTGGTGAAGGTGGATTGCTGATAATCCAACCGATCGAACTCCTGATACGTAAAGTTGAAATACTTGTCACGGATGTTCAGCACGGGTGTTGTGTACGATGTGCCATAAACCGGCCGACGGCTTTGCAGGGACATCTCGCAGGTATATTCATTATCGCTTACACTACCCACCACAATCATCATGTTGCACTCAATGCGTTCCATGTCCGCAAAGGTCATGTTTGTCCATTTGGTGGTGTTTATGTAATCCTCAATGGTTTTTTGCAGTGTTTGAAATGCTTGTTTGTTTGATCCCTCAATCTTATCGCTGTTGATGGTAACGTGGCAGTTAATCTCCTGGGCTGAGAGAGAAGAAAACCGGACACTTAAAATCGAAAAGAGCAATAGTCCCCAGTAATATATTCGTTTGCTATCCTTCATGTATGGTTACACCTGAATAAATTGGTACATAATCATGATTTACCTTTTCCGCTTACGGATTATTTTTCAATCGAAACGATTGCTCCTGTCATCGGATTGAAGGTTATTTGTGTATTTCTGTCCAGCAGAGCGCTGTTCACGGGAACACTTACGCCCCATTGCGCTACATCAACAGGGTGGTTGATTAGTTCGCGGTCGGAGTATGTAACAGTCATCACGCCACTACCCGGCAGATTGTAATAGATAGCGGGTGCAGATTTTTGTGACTGCTTGGCAGGTGATGCGAGTTGATGGACGTTCTTGGTAATACTGATCTTTACGGGTTCACCACTCAAATCATCGTTGGCAACAATGCCGTAGTACTTACTGAAGCGGAACAGTATGGCTTCCTCTTTTTGCCCGACACCGGTTTGGGGTGTGTAGGTCAGCGTATGCACATGATGCGTAACCGTGCGCCTTCCAACAAACAGAGCAGTCAGTTCTTGCTCACGCTTATCCATCTCCTGTAGCACACATTTCAGAGCATTTCCGTCAGCCGGGTAACGCTCCACATCTCCTGCCAGCAGGTTGAGTCGCATCTCACGTATGCGGTAGATGAGTTTGGCTGCACCTTCTGCCATCTTGGCGGTGGATGAAGCCATCAGTTGCTCTTCCAGAAGCGGCATGAGTTGTGTGGCCGGCGTTCCTATTGCATTCTCACATGATTTTTTATTTGACTGATGGCGATGGCCATTGCATGACTTGGGCACTTCAGTATGCGAAAGATTGATCCCAGCCAGTGTGCCATAAGGCGACAGACTGATTCGCTGTGTTTTACCGGTTTTATCCAGCAGCACATAGCAGCGCGAAGTATCAGCACAGGCAATAGGCTTGAATGTTACATTTTGCAGCGTGAACTGTCGTTCTGCCTTCGTCAGTACATCTTTCGTGCCGAGGTATCGCTCGGAGTATTGGTAGAACTGACCGATTTCGGTAACCGTCTCATCGTACTCAACGGTGAGCAGCAACTGGGTCTGCGGCATGTAATACACTACTGCAGGCTCATCTTCGGTCAGAGTCAAAGCCTTAGAATCAACGAATGGTACGCTGCACAGCAACATAGCCATCATCGAACATGTTAATCGCTTCATATTTGCTTTTCCTTTCATTTTTCAATTAAAAAATATTCTCATAGCAGCCTCTGCCTGGCTGATGAACATCTGTTGTCCGTTTACGGTCTGTGCGCCCTGCTGACTGCCTCGTTGCAGAAACTTGGTTTGCTCGGGATTATAGATGCAGTCGAAAAGCAGGTGTCGGTCGCTTATCCATTGCCAAGGAATGTTCGGCATATCGCTTTCGTTCGGGAACATTCCCAGCGGTGTACAATTGGCAATAATCCTGCTGTCGCTTATCACGTTCTGCGTCAGGTCGGCGTATGTCAGATCGGCTTTGCCTTGCGTGCGACTTACCGTCAGTACGTTCATACCCATCTGTCGCAACGCGTAACGTACCGCCACGGCGGCACCACCCGTACCTAATACCAATGCTTGCTTATCCTGATTGCTTATATAGGGCTTGAGTGTTTCGGTTACACCAATCCAGTCGGTGTTGTAACCGCGATGTTGATAAACCACGTTCACCGCTCCGATCTCTTGTGCTACATCATCCACGCCGCACAGGTAAGGAATGATTTGCTCTTTGTATGGCGATGTTACATTCAGCCCGTCTAACAAGTCAAGCAACGGTACTACTTCTTCTATTGCATCCAGTTCATGGATAGAGTAGTCTGCATCCAATCTTTCGGCAGCGAAACGCTTGTCGAAGTAATTCTTTGACTGTGAATGTTTCAGCGGTTTGCCTATTATTCCAAAATGCCTTTTCATTTTCGTATTTTCTCGTTTTCCATTAGTCCTGTTTAACCAGTTCGACCTGATGCTTGTGTATGATGGCTGTTGCGCCATTGAGCTGAAATTGCTTACCGCTCTCTCCGCGTTGCATGGCTTCGTAGATAGCTTCCACGTCCTTTGGCTGGTATTCGCGGAGTTGCTCATACAATTCTACCAGTCTGCGTGCACGTGATTCTGTGCCGTCCTGCTCGTCAGCATAGCCTTGCATATAGTCAGCCGTAGCGCAGATGTTCTCTATCTCCCCCTTGCTGCGTTCGTTGAGCCACGCACGAATGCCGTTGCGGCGTATGGCGGTGTCGGCATTTGTAGAGTCTTCCACCCAGTCTATGTGACGTATGTCGCGCAGGTAATGAACGATATAGTCATGTGTTGTGCATAGCAACGGACGTATGATTGCCGGTTCGCCTCCCGTCACAGGATTGATGCTTTTGGCACGCATGCCGGCTAATCCTCTCAGTCCAGAGCCGCGTAGCAGATTCAGCAGCACGGTTTCTGCCTGATCATTTTGGTGGTGAGCAACGGCAATAGCCGTACAATGTTCTTCTGTGGCTACCTGCTCAAACCATCGGTATCGAAGTTCGCGTGCCGCCACTTCGATGCTTGTGCGCTCAGATGATGCGTAAGCCTGTGTGTCGAACGATGCCACATGTATTGCTACGCCACGTTGCTCTGCTATCTGACGGACGAATTGCTCATCGCGATTGCTCTCCGCATCGCGCAGATGGAAATTGCAATGGGCGACAACGCAATCATATCCACCTCGTTGCAGTACATCAAGCAGGGCGACAGAATCCGCACCACCACTTACGCACACCAATACCCGTGCTCCGGGCACGAGTAACTGCTGCGTTCGTATATATTGCTGCACTCTGCGTAGCATCAAATAACCAACTATTATACTTCCACCAGATGATTGACAATGGCATAGATTGTCAGTCCTGCGGTGGAGTGGATGTTCAACTTGCGTGCGATGTTCTTTCTGTGTGAAACAACGGTGTGTAGTGACAGGTGAAGTTTGTCGGCAATCTCTTTGTTTAGCAATCCTTGCACAACCAGAGTCAGCACTTCTTTCTCGCGTTCGCTGAGTTCGTCCGGTCTCTTCTGATTCAGTTTGTTGGCTTTCTCTTGAAGTGCGTGCCGTCCTTTGCTACCCTCCAGCGCCGGGCGGAGCAGTTCATCTTCAATCGCGCAATGCACCTGCAACTCTTCCTCCGTTTGATATATGCCGAGCAGAACGGTAGTCATCAGTTCGTTGGCAAACGGATAAGTAGAGTGAGCCGGGTAGTACTTGATAATCAAGTTTACCAGTTCGTGCAACTTCTCCGTTATATGCCTGTCGTCGGTGGCATGTTCTTCAATTTTACCTTCGTTCTCGTGCTGTATGTGTATCCGAATCTCTTGCACATACTCATCGTAGTACCTGACAATCAGCAGTGGTATCTGGCTGTCGGTAACGGTAGGATTGATGGCTTCAATCAGTTGCCTGCGCAGACGTGGCAGCAGAAAGTCGAGGAAGTATGTATGGGCGTTCCTCAGGTATTTCTGCAGAGTTGGCAGGTCAATGTCCGAAGTATCCGGCGAGCAATGATAGCATGACTGTGATGATTTGTTTCTGATTATAGCCAGAAACGTAGGCGTATGGATTCCATGTTCCTTGCACACGGCATCAATGGTTTTGTCGCCGACTCCCATTGGTATGCCAAATCGGCTCACGATCTGCATGGCACGGCGATCCTGCGACAAAAGGTCGCTCATCTTGTCAGTTTCCCTATATAGCATTGTTTAGCAGTATTTTAAGTGTGTTCGCTATGCGTGTAACTGCGCACGCCAAATCATGCGCGCTGCGTGTGCGCACAATTCAAGCCTACAAAGGTACAAAAAAAATATGACATTTGCAAGTGTTTTCCGATTTTTTTTGACAAATATGCACGATAAAGTGTTATTGTAATGCCCGACAAAGAATAAAATGTGTATAAAACTACGATAAAAGGTCGAGTAAAGTCAAGGGGTCTCTCGACATTGTCTCGAATTACTCTCGATATTCCCTCGGTATTCCCCCTACATTCCCTCGACTCAACTCCGACAAAAGTGGCCGTTTTTTGATCAGAAACCTGTATAAAAATGATGATGATCGCAGATTATTGAACAATATAGTCATTTTTTTCGTAAAAAACAATTCACAAATTTGCAAAAACGATATTTTTTTCGTATCTTTGTGGGCAGATATTGTGAAAACGACCAAGTGGTCAAAGACCAGAGTACGGATATGTCTGTCTATAAGGCTTATACAACAGTAACTATCCCGGCATCGGTAATACAAGGAAGACCAGGGCACCGGTGCTCCGGCTGTATATAACAATCCGGTCAATCCAGCACAGAAACAGATTCGTCGAGGTAACGTGTATGTGCTGCAAGACGGAAAGACATATACGGTGAACGGCACAAGGGTGGAGTAATACTCTGATTGACAATTCAACAAATGAAAATATGAACACTATGAAAAAGACTGTTCTGTTGATTTGTTTGTTGCTTGCAAGCATTTGCATCAACGCTGCGCCGGTGAAGATCGGTGACTTGTTCTATACCTTATATAGTAGTGATTTGACGGCTATTGTGGACTGTGCTCCGAGTGGAGAGAGTTATGCGGAACTGACAACATTGACTTTACCTGCTACGGTAACATACAACGGCAAAGTATATTCCGTTCTTTCGGTTGCGGAGGATGCGTTCGGTAAATGTCCGAATCTGGAAACTGTGTATTGGAATATAGTGAACTGTGGACGAATCTATTATTCGGATGCGCACCCGTTCTACGCATCTTCGCGCACGACGCAGTTCAAGCATATCATCTTTGGCGAGGGAGTGAAGACTATCCCGATGTATGTGTGTTATAAGCAGTATGAGTTGGAGGACGTAGTTATCCCTTCCGGCGTAACGAGTATATTGCGTAACGCTTTTGCTGAATGCTCGAAACTGCAAACGGTTACTTTGCCGGAAGGCTTGACAACATTAGGTATATCTGCGTTCCTTAATTGCAGCAAACTGACGAGCATCAATATCCCGGCATCGTTGAAGGTGATTAATGATTATGCTTTTAAAGGTTGCAGCCAATTGGCTTCTGTTGACTTGCATGAGGGGGTGACGGAGATTGATCAGGAGGCGTTTGCGCAATGTGCGTTCACCGAAGTGACGATACCCAGTACAGCCACCTATGTCGGTGAAAAAGCGTTCAAATCGATAGCAAGTCTGAAGACTGTAAATTGGAATCCTACCACCTGTAACAATTATGGCGGTTACGACGTATGTCCGTTCTATAACAGTACAGGTATCACGACATTTGTCATTGGTAGCAATGTGACGATGATTCCTAAGTATCTGTGCTATAATTTGAGCGGCATAACAGAGATTACAATCCCTTCGAGTGTGCAATCCATCGGTCTGGGTGCATTTTACCAGTGCTCGGGACTGAAGGAAGTAGTGCTTCCGGAAGGATTGACAAGTACAGGCGGATCAGTTTTCAAAAGTTGTTCCAACCTACAGTCGGTAACAATTCCGAATTCGCTGAACAAGATTAATGATTATATGTTCCAATACTGTTCGAAATTGGCTTCAATCAATTTGCGCGAGGGAATTACCTATATTGGCGATGCGGCGTTCGAACAATGTGCGTTCACCGAAGTGACAGTACCCAGTACAGCCACCTATGTCGGCGAAAAAGCGTTCAAATCGATAGCAAGTCTGAAGACTGTAAATTGGAATCCTACCACCTGTAACAATTATGGCGGTTACGACGTATGTCCGTTCTATAACAGTACAGGTATCACGACATTTGTCATTGGTAGCAATGTGACGATGATTCCTAAGTATCTGTGCTATAATTTGAGCGGCATAACAGAGATTACAATCCCTTCGAGTGTGCAATCCATCGGTCTGGGTGCATTTTACCAGTGCTCAGGATTGACGAAAGTGGTGCTTAATGAAGGCTTGACAAGTACAGGTGGATCTGTCTTCAAAAGTTGCTCTAACCTGAAGTCAATAAATATTCCGAAGTCGCTGAAGACAATCAACAACTATACGTTCCAATACTGCTCCAAACTGACATCAGTTAACCTGCATGACGATATCACACGTATCGGTACGGAGGCATTTAGAGAGACGGGATTGACAACAGTCACTGTTCCGCGTTCCGTAACTTCACTTGGCGAAGCTCCATTCCGCAGATGTGCGAATCTGACGAAAGTGTATTGGAAAGCAACCAATACGACTTGCAGTGGCTATTTAGATACACACCCGTTCTATCAGTGCACGGGCATCAAGACGGTTGTGTTCAGCGGTAATGTGGAGAAGATTCCGAACGTAGCTTTCTACAATGCCAGTTCGTTGAGCCTTATCATCAATTTCTCCATTCTGCCGCAAACGATTAATGCAAATGTGTTCTATAATGTCAACAAGGAGACATGCGAATTGTGGGTTCCAGAAGTATCCAAGGATCTGTACTTGGCTGCCGATGTGTGGAAAGATTTCGCCAAGCAAGCCAATGCTCCGGCTATAGAATCCGAGTTTGAAGATACAGCTTGCGATAGTTATACATGGAATAAAAAGACTTTCACGGAAAGCGGTTACTACAAAGATACACTGCAAACAGAACTTGGTCAAGACAGTATTATTACGTTGCACCTTACCATCAATCATTCTACCTTCGGTGAGGAAACCCAAGAGGCAGAGGGTAGTTATGAGTGGCACAATGAGATATATACTCAGAGCGGCAATTATGAGTTTGTTACAACCAATACAGCAGGTTGCGACAGTATAGTTACTCTCCACCTGACGATCACTGAACCGGAGATCCCTACAGCCTTGCCGTCAGCAAAGGATGAACAGATGGCTGCTGAGAAGATTATACGTGACGGACAACTGTGTATCCGCCGTAAAGAGAATACATATACAGCTACTGGCCTGAAAGTGGAATAATGCGAATTAAAACAATAAATCAATCATCAAACTAATATCAATTATGGAAAAACCCTATGTTCTTGGAATTGACATGGGCGGTACCGGCACTAAGTTCGGTATCGTTGACGCCCGTGGCAACGTACTGCAATCGTCGTCTATCCCCACACCGGATTATCCCGACATCAATGACTACTGCGACGCTCTCTGCGCCGAGATGAAGAAGATTGCCGACGCATTCGGCGGTATGCAGAATGTACGCGGAGTGGGCGGCGGCATACCGAATGGCAATTATTACACAGGCTGCATCGAATTCGCGCCCAACTTGCCATGGAAAGGCGTTGTGCCGTTTGCCAAACTTATTCAGGAGAGAATGGGCGTGCCTTGCCGTATCACCAACGATGCCAACGCCGCTGCCATGGGCGAGATGACCTACGGAGCAGCACGAGGTATGAAGAACTTTATCGAGATTACTCTGGGTACAGGCGTAGGCTCGGGTATCGTGATTGGCGGAAAGATCGTGTATGGTCACGACGGTTTTGCTGGTGAGCTCGGTCACACGAAGATCGTTCACGGACCGGAAGGACGCCAGTGCGGTTGCGGTCAGCGCGGATGTATCGAGGCATATGCTTCGGCAACAGGCGTGGCGCGCTCTGCCAAGGAAATTATCGAGAACTCCACCAAAGAGACTTCGCTCCGTAAGTTGGATAACATCACCTCTTATGACGTGTTCAAGGCTGCAGAGGCAGGTGATGAAGTAGCCAAGGAGATCTTCGACTTTACGGGTGAGATGCTCGGTAAGAAGTTGGCAGACTTTGTGGCATTCTCCGCTCCCGAAGCAATCATCCTGTTCGGTGGTCTCACCAAGTCCGGCCACTGGATCATGGATCCTATCGAGAAAGCACTGAATGAGAATGTTATGCCTCTCTGGAAGGGCAAAGTCAGACTGCTCGTTTCCGCCCTTAAGGATTCGGATGCAGCCATACTCGGTGCCAGCTCGCTGGCGTGGGATATCGCCGCACAAGCACCTATGAAAAGTTAATCAGTTCACCATGTCTGATCAGTAGGCAGAATGTTCCGAATATTGTACCAGTTCCCTACGTGGATGCAACACTTGTACCGCGGTGTCACTTGGCGCCGCGATGCAAGTCTGTTGCATGACGGCAAGCCTGTTGTGTATCTCACGTTTGACGACGGGGCGATACCCGAAGCGACACCGGCTATATTGGATATTCTCAAACAATACGGCATACGGGCTACGTTCTTTGTCGTGGGGGACAATATCATTAAGTTCCCGCACGTATATGCGCGCGTCGTAAGCGAGGGACACCGTGTAGGTAACCACACTTTTCATCACATACGTGGTAGCAAATTTACTACTGCCGAATATCTCGCCGATATCGATGCCTGTGAGCAGGTTATAGCAGAGGGGCGAGAGCCGAGAGTAGAGAGGCGATTATTCCGCCCTCCGTATGGCAAGATGACGTTCCGGCAGAAGCGTGCCGTGATCAATCGCGGTTATGAGATCATCTTGTGGGATGTTCTCACTCACGATTATAACCGCAGTTATTCGCCCGAAAAGATGCTTTCTATCATTCAACATTATACCCGACCGGGAAGTATCATCAATTTCCACGACTCTGTCAAGTCTGCCGACCGGACTATAGCCGTATTGCCACGCGTCATTGAGTGGCTGCAAGCACAAGGTTATGCTATCCAAACGCTTTGATATCGGATTCTTGGTGTCTGGCTTGATCGTCCAGGTGGTAGTGTATTGGCTTGCGCCTACTCACTGGTTGTCGCTTGTCAGCGGTCTGTTAGGTATCACTTCGGTCATTCTCTGCTCGCAAGGCAACATCTGGACGTTTGCCTTCGGCTTTGGTCAGATTCTCACATATAGCGGACTATGCTGGATTGAGCGGTTCTATGCCGGCTTGCTGATGAACGCGTTCTACTTTCTGTCGCAGATCTATGGCATCTATGCATGGCAGCGTCAGCGCACGGGCGACAGCGTTGTTATCGTTCCCCGTTCGCTGCAGCTAAATCGATTTGTGCTCTTATGTGCCATCGTGGCAGTCGTGTCTGTGGGAGTGGGGTGGCTGCTCAACCGATATACTGATGACCCGCAGCCGTACCTCGATGCTGTTACCACTGTCGTTTCTATCGTCGCGCAGGTGATGCTCGTGATGGCAATACGCCAGCAGTGGTGGCTATGGTTGTTTGTAGATGTGCTGTTTGTGGCGATGTGGATTATGGCAGGTAACTGGAGTATGGTTGCTCAATACGGTTTCTGGTGCATCAACTGCGTGTATGGCATGCTGCGGTGGAAAGATTTGGCAACAGCATGACACAAAAAACGTGATTTGTACTAAAAAAATCACTTTACTCTTGCATAATTCATTTTTTTTTCGTATCTTTGCAAGCGATATTGTGTGCAATAATGCCAAAGCGTCTATTCATAGTATTGGTTAGCTTACTGATTGTAAGCGCGCATGGTGTCATGGCTGGTAGTCGTGATACCTTACATACCACGTATGTAGTCAACACCGATTTTGTACCCATGCATGTACTTCAGGCATCATTGGGCGGTGGTTTGCATGCGCTGTTGCCTAAGTTGTCAGCCGATGGGCGAACGACTGTGGGATTGGACAACGGCGTAGGTGCAGGCGCGCAGGTGCAGGCTACCTACACGTATTTTTTCCACAAGTATGTAGGCGTTACCGGAGGTTTGGGCTTTGAATTGTACACCGGCAATATGCACGGCAACTTCAGCGAGCGCGTATGGCTGTACGACCGCTACAATGCAATGAACTATTGGCTCAACAGCGATTATACCAACTTCAAGGAGCGTGAGCAATTGTACTATCTCACCATACCTGTGGGTGTAACAGGACGTATCAACCTCACAGACCCATTGCAGTTACGTGGTACGGTTGGCTTGGGCATGAACATGATTGTCGGGTCACACTTCCGCGGTGATGGGCAACTCACCACTACGGCCGATTATCCCGACTATAACCTGCATTTTGATCCCGATCTACCGCAGCACGGCTTCAGCAACTACTACATGGGCGGTTATGAAGGAAAGATAGACAACACGTTCCCCGTCAGCATGTTTGTGTTCGCTGATTTTGGTGTACATTACCAGTTCACCCGTCGATGGGGTATATATGGCGGCATCTATTTCAGTTATACATGTTTCAATGCAGTGCGCCCGACTACGGATGCAGCCGGTAATCGCCCCGAGCTGGTTAAGTTCGATTCGGCATCCAAGCAGTGGACATACTCCGGCATGATTAACTCCAAGTTCGTCGAGGCACTCAATCCGCTGGCTGTGGGTGTCAAGGTAGGCGTTACAATCACATATCTCTCACCTACCAAATGTAATTGTGAAGATTGGTAAGATACATTAGTGTCCACTAAAAATTTGGAAAAAGTTCTTTGACTTATTGAAAATTAG
>SAMEA3663077__coassemble_121_pt1 | contig 33990 bp, 27 predicted proteins | sample SAMEA3663077__metabat2_high_PE_010 | metagenome-assembled genome bin SAMEA3663077 (sample SAMEA3663077) | pig gut metagenome | biome: pig gut; feature: pig-associated habitat; material: faeces | place: France | collected 2012
ATAGGATACTCGTATTGCGACCACCAGGCAGATATCGACCTGACGGAGGCGGAGAAGTACATACCCGACATAACACGTCATCTGATGGAAGAAGAGGTGCCATACGGCATATGCTACAATGTGAACTTCCCGGTAGGCGCGATAGAAGGTCTGCAGTGGACCCGCCAATGCAAGGCACATTGGGAGAAAGAGTTGGCACCGTACACCGACGATGAGGGACGCACGTATTACATGCTGGTAGGTACATTCGTCAACCACGAGCCGGATGCCGAAGATACCGACGAGTATGCCCTGGCACACCACCGCATAAGTATAACACCGACGAACATCGATACGACAGCATATCATCTGCTATAAGGATTATGACAGCAACCAAGTGGGACTCGTTCTGGCTGGGACTGGCGATAGGTATATTGTTGCCGGCATTGTTCTGTCTGGCGTATGCGCATACGATAGGATTGCAACACCTGTGGCAGGAAGAGATGTACGAGATGCTCAAACCCGTGATAGGGCGGATGTTGCTGCTGGGAACGTTTGCGAACATGGCGGTGATGTTCCTGCTATACGAACTGAACGTGTGGAAACTGGCCAAAGGAGTGCTGGTGGGAATAATCCCGTACATGACAGCCGCAATCATCCTGTTATAACCGAAACGCGAAAATGAAGTACTTTCTGATAGCCGGTGAAGCATCGGGCGACATGCATGCCGCGCGACTGATAGCAGCTCTGCATCAGCGTGATGCGGACGCGACGTTTGTAGGCTTGGGCGGTGACAAGATGCAAGCAGCCGGCTGCCGATTGTACCAACATTACAACAAGATGGCCTACATGGGCTATGTGCAAGTGATACGGCACATGCGGGATATACGCAACAATATCCGCATAGCCGAGCAAGCCCTGCTGAGCGAACAACCCGACGAACTGATACTGATAGACTATCCGGGATTCAATCTGCATATGGCACAGTTCGCCAAGCACCATCTACCCGACATGCGCGTTACGTATTATATACCGCCAAAGATATGGGCGTGGAAACGCTGGCGCGTGCACTCCATCGGCAAGTATTGTGACCGTATATTGGGTATCTTTCCTTTCGAACCGGACTTCTATGCCCAATACGGGTATACATGTGCGTATGTAGGTAACCCGACGGCGGAGGCGATTATGGGATATGGAGGACCGATTACGGGAGACGGGTTACAGGATGATGAGGATTATGTGGTGCTGCTACCGGGAAGTCGCAGGCATGAGATAGAGAACTGTCTGCCGCGAATGTTAGCCGGCACAACCAAGGCGCTGGAGGCTTATCCCGACATACGGAAAATAGTAGTGACGGCTGCGCCGGGTATAGAAACAGAGTTCTACAGCAGTATGCTGGCCGGTTATCCGACAGTAGAATTGAGGCGCGATACGTATCAGGCCGTAGCACATGCGCGGGCTGCTGTGGTGAACTCCGGTACAGCAACGCTGGAGACAGCACTGTTAGGCTGTCCGCAAGTAGCGGTATATCATCTGGCAGGCGGTGTGATGCTGGATATAATGCGATTCCTGGTGCTGCGTATACCGCATTTCACACTGGTGAATATATTGGCGAAACGCGAACTGATAGTGGAACTGCTGGCACGTCACTTCACAGTGGACAGTCTGGCGAGCGAACTGAACCGATTGCTGAGTGACGAAGCGTACGTGGCAAAGATACGCGAAGGTTATGCGGAAATCCGACAGGAACTGGGCACCCGGCCGGCAGCAGAGACGGCTGCGGATATCATCACACAAAACAAATAAACGATGAAACATCATCGAATGGCGGTCATCGTGTGACCCTATTGTGTGCCGCAACCGTAATCGGATGTATGGTAAAAAGAAGTGACCTCTTCGGGTCACTTCTTAATTTATGGATTTGAACGTCCTGCGGACTATTACTAGATTACTAGATTTCTAGATTACTTGAGGTAATACGATACCGTAGTAACGACGCGAACGTGCTTGATCCAGGGCTGGTAGTTGTCCGACTCAACGGAGAACTGTCCCTGATTGGCATACTGAATGCTTCCGAGTCGGCATTGTGCATCTTCGGCGAACTTCTGTGCCACTTGGCGTGCGTTCTGCGTAGCCTCCTGTACCATCTCGGGCTTGATGTCAGTCAGACCGTTGTACTGGAAGTCGGTGTTCCAGTCATACGACTGGAGGATCATACCCTTGCGCAAGAGTTCGCTCTGGCAACCGAGATTGGCTATCACGCGCTCGATATCGGGCGTGGAGATGATAAGCGATGTACGCAATGTGTAATGATACTCGGGACGTGCACCGTAGTAACTGGCCCAGTTGTCGTCGATAGAAATGTTGCCGCGAGTGAGTTCGCTCTCCTTGAATCCCTTGTCGATAAAGAATGCTTTGGCAGTCTTCTCGATTCGCGCCATGTCGTCGTACAACGCGCTGATATCATTGCCGCGAACCTGGAAATCCAGCGGCCAAACAACAAAGTCAGCTTGTACGTCGCGCGTGGAAAGACCCTTGACGGAAACGATGCGGTCCTTAGTGGCAAACTGATGAATGCCACAGTAGACAAACAATCCTGCCAAGGCTATGCCGATAGCCAGGATACATGCTGAACAAATGTGGTTGGTATTCATAACTGATAGATTTGATAGTTATTGAATTCGCTCACCCATAACCGAATATCGCTCGCCGTTAGGCATAACGATGTACAACCGTCCGTCCATCAGCATTTTGCTGATAGCCGATTGGCCGGCAGACGGAGTGAGGATATCGGTATGCGTCTCGTCGCAAGTGACGGAGATGCTGAGGTTCTTGATTTCCCAAGTGGTAGAGTTGGCCGCATCAGCCGGCACGCTGTATTTGAATCCGAACACGGTGTTTTTGCCCACGAGTGATGTAGGCACAGTGACCGTGGCAGGAACGAAGGTCCAGTTGGTTCCGGCCGGATAGTTCGGGATAATCAGTTGCCGCCATTGCGAGTTCTCGACATCGATGAAATCATCGGTTACCCACAGAGTCTGCTGCGATTGCATGTCGTTGGCATGATTGACAGCATGCTCAAACGCCAGCGTGACCGTAGCCGCCTTCGACAGGTCGTATGCCGGTGTGAGCAGCCAGTTCTCACCGCCTTTGTCCTGACATGTTGCTCCGTAACTGCTTTGGTAACGCCAATTGTAATTGCCGCTGATAGCAATAGCCGTCATCTCTCCCAGGTCGCTTGCACCGGTAGGCAGGTAACTGGCCTGAATCTGTTCACATTCGGTAGATTGTGCCGATGCCAGGTTGATGCCTACGATGTACGGGTCGTGGTCGGAATAGCGATGGTCGATATTGGCCGACGCATCGCTGCCGCAGCCGGTAGAGATATGGAATACTCCCGCTCCTGTGATCTGCTCCGCCATACTTGCGTTGGCATAGACATGGTCGATAAGTTGGCCTCCTCCGTAGCAGTGCGAATAAGCGTTAGGATCGTATTTTATGAGTTGTTCGGTGTAACCTGCAGCCCCGATAAGCAGTAGCGGTTCTTCGCCCACTTCGCAGTTCAAGTCACCGAGGATAAGGATATCTTTGTCCAGGGCTTTGGACGGCAGATTCTCAATCAGTCGGGTAGCATTGATGACGCGGGTGGAGTTGCCCTGATCTTCGGCGTTGCCTGCTTTGGACTTGAAGTGGTTCATCGACACCGTGAGTCGCTCGCCCGAACTCAACTCCTCGAAGGTCTGGATACGCATGGTATTGCAGTAATAATTGGCATTGTATGCAGGCATGTTGCTGCCAATGGTTTTGACCTTGTCGTTGCGGTAGATGAAGCCGGACTTGAGATTGTTGTTGTATTCGTCCCAAGGCACATCGATGCCGTCAATCACGTACGAGAAACGGCTACTCTTGGTGATCCTGTTGAGCGAATCCACCAATTGGCGGAGGATAACATCCTGTGCCTCGAGTTCGCAGAAAGCATAGATATCGGCGTCAATCCAGAGCACGGCGTCGGTAATCTTGCGCGTCTTGGCAGCAAACTCTTCGCGCGTGTAATCGCCTCGACCGGTATTGTAGTTGATATAGTAGTTGAGCAGGTTCTGTCCGCACACTTTGAGCTGTCCGTTACCAATCTCGGGCAGTGCCACGGGCGGTGCAGTAACTCCCTCACAATTGCCGGTGATGCGCAGGTTCTTGATTTCCCATGTGCCGTTGGCGGTTTCGGTGCTGGTGTAGCGGAAGCAGAAGACGGTATTTGTGCCCACATACGCTATGGGCACATTGACAGTGGCATCCACAAAGGTCCAGTTGGTATTGGTGCCGTAAGGCGAGATAGTCAGTTGCCGCCATGCGGAAGCAGCATAACTGCCCCGGTAATCATCGGTTACCCATAGTGTGAAGTCAGTAGCCGGATCAGCGGAATACCGGTGGGTGTGACTGAACTTGACGATGATTTCATCCACACCGGACAAGTCCACTGCCGGCGTGAACAGATGTCCCTCACCGCCTCCGACCTTACGTGCCTTGGCGCAGTTGTACGTGCCGTCCCATGTCCATATGTCATCGGCATCGGTAGTCATATCGCCCAAGCCGCTCTGCAGATAACTGACGCTGACAGGCTTGCATGTGGCAGCCTGAAGTGCAGTAGCAGTTAGCAAGCATGCTGCACAGGTGATGAGTAGTAGATATTTTTTCATTGCAAGAATAGTTATAAATTGTACTTGAATTATTGCATACGTTTGATAGCCGCCAGATGATGGGTATAGCCCTGTCGCTCCGTGCTTAATATGCCGCGCTCGTCGATATGCTCGATCTTAATCCGTCCGGAGCAATGGATGACGCGCTCGGAGTCCAGTAGCAATCCTACATGCGTGATGCGTGTATCACCGGAGCAGTTATGCGGCAGACTGCCGTTGCAGTCGGTATCGGCATGGTCGAAGAACACCAGATCGCCGGGTTGAGCCAAGCTGAGGCTCTTGACCTGTTCACCGCAGTTGACCTGCTGCGATGCGTTGCGCGGCAGGCGGATGCCAAACAGGCTCATCACCGTTTGCGTCATACCCGAGCAGTCCATACCCAGTGCGTTCTTGCCGCCCCACAGGTACGGCGTGTTGAGCATAAACCGCAGAACCTGCATCAGCTTGTTCTGATTGAGCGGCATCGGTTGCTCGGCTACGGCAGCACTGTCGATACGGAACGATACGCCTAATACCTGAAACTGTCCGTTGGCATAGTTAGGCAGCAGTGTGCCTAAGGTGAGGGGGATGGTTTGTCCGTTGTTGTCACTGATAGCATACGTCATAGGCAGCATGACGCGTGCGGTGCTCCGACCGAGTGCGGCACTGTAGGCAGTATATTCCTCGTCAGACATGGGCGAAACCATAATAGCATCCACATATCCTTCCGCTCCGTCACTCTCGTTGTGAATCTTATACCACCTGGGTACAGTCTCAATAATCCTGCACAGTTCGCCGAACAGCAATTGGGTGTCCTGCTCAGCGCCTTCGCGCGGTTCCTGGCGTACGGGAACGACACTATGTAAAACGATTGCGTAACTCATACTACTTACCACACCTCGTTGGTGTTGCCGTTAGGGTTATGCGGATAATCGATGGTGTAATGTAGGCCGCGGCTCTCCTTGCGCTCCAAAGCGTGACGCGTAATGAGATAACCGACGTTGATCATGTTGCGCAGTTCGCAAATATCCTTGGTAGGTTTGACGCGTTTGAACAGATCCTCGGTCTCTTCGTACAACAGATCCAGGCGTTCCCATGCACGACGCAGACGCAGGTCGGAACGTACGATGCCGACATAGGTGGACATGATCTGTCCGACCTCCTTCATATCTTGCGATATGAGCACCTGTTCCTCGTTGGACATTGTGCCTTCGTCGTTCCAATCGGGTACGCGGTCGTTGAAATCGTACTGCTCAATCATGCTCAGGCTATGCTTGGCAGCAGCATCGGCATACACAACGGCTTCGATGAGTGAGTTGCTGGCCAGACGGTTGCCACCGTGCAATCCGGTGCAACTGCATTCGCCTACGGCATACAAACGATGGATAGTGGATTGACCGTCCAAGTCCACCTTGATGCCGCCGCACATATAGTGGGCGCAAGGAGCTACAGGTATAAAGTCCTTGGTAATATCCACACCTATACTCAGGCACTTGGCGTAGATGTTCGGGAAGTGATGTTTGGTTTCCTCGGGATCTTTATGGGTGACATCCAGGCATACGTGATCAATACCGTGGATCTTCATCTCGTTGTCGATGGCGCGTGCCACTATATCGCGCGGAGCGAGTGACAGGCGCGGATCGTACTTCTGCATAAACTCCTCGCCGTTAGGCAAGCGCAGTATGCCTCCGTAGCCACGCATAGCCTCGGTGATAAGATAGGCGGGATGCGTCTCGTTGGGATTGTACAGAGCAGTGGGGTGGAACTGCACAAATTCCATATCCTTGATTAGTCCTTTGGCACGATGTACCATGGCTATACCGTCGCCGGTGGCAATATTGGGATTGGTAGTAGTGGCATACACTGCTCCTGTACCTCCGGTAGCCATCAATGTTATTCGACTCAGGTAGGTATCGATCTTGCCGGTATCGGGATCGATGATGTATGCTCCGTAGCACTCCTTGTCCGGCGTGCGGTGAGTAACGCGTACACCCAGATGGTGCTGCGTGATAATCTCCACGGCAAAATGGTTCTCGAGCACATCTATAAACGGGTTGTTGCGCACGGCAGTCATCAGTCCGCGTTGGATCTCGGCACCGGTATCATCGGCGTGGTGCAGGATGCGAAACTCGGAGTGTCCGCCCTCGCGATGCAGGTCGTACTGTCCTTCAGCGTTCTTGTCGAAATTGACGCCCCATTGCACCAGTTCTTGTATCTGCTCGGGTGCACGGCGTACCACCTGCTCCACAGCAGCGGGATCGCTAATCCAGTCGCCGGCTACCATGGTGTCGTGGATATGTTTGTTGAAATCATCAACGAGTAGATTGGTGACCGATGCTATACCGCCTTGCGCCTTAGCCGTGTTGGCTTCGTCCAAAGTAGTCTTGCAGCAGAGAGCAATCTTATATTTCTGCGCGCGTGCAACCTTCAGTGCAAAACTCATACCGGCTACGCCGCCTCCTATAATCAGAAAGTCGTATTTATGTGTCATGATGTTGAATACGTATGCTATGACGAATAAAAAAAGGTAAGCCATCTATGCGGCTTACCCTTTGTTCGTTCTGATGCTGTTATTGTAAACTTGCCTCGTAGGCCGCTGCGTCCATCAGACTGTCGAGTTCACTCGGGTCAGACAGGTGAACTCGTATCATCCACCCTGCACCATACGGGTCGTTGTTTACCAATTCGGGATGATCCTCAAGTTCGGCATTGAGTTCAAGCACCTCACCGCTGGCCGGCATGTTCAGGTCAGAAACAGTCTTGACAGCCTCAACCGAGCCGAACACCTCGCCTTGAGCAACCTGCTCACCTACCGTGGGTACATCCACGAAAACAATCTCGCCTAACTCTGATTGTGCATAATCGGTAATGCCTACATAAGCTTCATCACCCTCGACGCGAATCCATTCGTGTTCAGAGGTGTAACGAACTGTATTTGGAAAATTCATATTTGTTGATATTTATGGTTAATCGATGCTACCATAATTACTACGCGCACACGCCCAAGCGCGTATGTGCGCAAGCAATAGGATTGTATGACGATTGAATGCTACGTTCCGACTTACTTGCCCGGGTTCGGACCTGAAGGAATCTGGTCACCAATCGTTGACATAGCGCAGCGGAATCCCAGTGTACTCTTGCTCTTGTCAGCCTCGAGGTAACGACGTGACGACGGGTGCAACCAGTAAACGCGGTCGTTCCACGAACCACCTTTGTAAACATGGGTGGTCTTGGTGATCTTGGGAGCATAGATGTCGGTAGGGTCGATCTTTTTCTCGGTAACAGCAGCACCGCCATCGTCGCTACTTTCCTCTTCTTCCTCATAGTCGCCTTCTTCTTCGTCGCCTTCTTCCTCATCACCCTCTTCTTCCTCTTCTTCCTCTTCCTCTTCCTCATCGCCACTGCCGTTGCCTTCAGTATTGGCAGCCAGGCCCTTGAGGAACAGTGCGCCGAGTGTATCAAGCGGGTAATCGGTCTGGATAAGCGAAGCAAAGTCGCCGTCGAGGTAATCGCGCTTATCGTCCTCGCTGGTCCATTCAACATCGATGCCACCGCGAGCGTTGATAACGTACTCGCCCTGGTCATCTTTCTTAGCGCGGCTGTAGATGTTACCACGGAAGGAGTTGTACTCGGTCACGTCCTGATATGTAGTCTCACGATAAACGTCCATTACCCACTCGTTGACGTTGCCTGCCATGTTGTACAATCCAAAATCGTTCGGCGCAAAAGCGTCAACAGGGTTGGTGATAACGTATCCGTCGTTAAGCATGCCGGATACACCCATCATATCGCCCTTACCGCGGATGAAGTTGGCCTGCATCATACCCATGTTGTTCTTACTCAAGTCACGTGGGTGATAGCCTGACCAGGGATAAACCTTGCCTTCGATAGTCAAACCGTCGGTTCCGGCGATAGGTGCGAAAGCAGCGAACTCCCATTCTGCCTCTGTCGGCAGACGGTAGCCGGTAACCAGAATACCATCGGTACGGTCAACCTTACGTGCATTTCCCCAAGCGTCATGGAACCGTTTGCTGCGACGCGATGCATCCGGATTAACGGGGTTGTAATCCCTGCGAACGAGATATTTCTCGGTATTGAATACGAACTTGTCGCGTATCCACTCGTACGGTACGTGATACTCGATATTAATGTCCTCGCCATTGGTAACCTCAACCTCAATAGGCTCGTAACCGGGGTTGTCGTTACGCCAGTCTTCGAGTTCGGTCTCATCCAGCGCGCGGAGTATCTGAAAATCCGGGAACTCGATAGCACCGGCTTGAACCAGTGCCAACTCGTTAACTCGGTCGGTACGCCACTGGCAGTACTCCATCGCCTGATTCCAGTTGATACCTACAACGGGGTAGAAACTGAAAGCCGGATGACGGAAATAGTTCTCGACATACGGTTCGTTGTATGCCAATTCGTCGCGCCAAACCAATGTGTCCGGCAAGGCCGACTGAACGAGTTTAGGAGCAGCATAGCCGAACACCATCTCCAGCCAATGCATATACTCACGCCAGTTGAGGTTGGAGATCTCATACTTGTCCATCCAGAACGAGCTGACGGTAACCGAACGGCGGGCATTGTCGCGCGGAGCGGTAACAAACTCATCGGTCTGACCAATGGCAAATGTTCCACCCTGAATAGCCACCATGCCAATCGGGGCAACATTTCCTACACCTTCTTTAGCTTCGAAGTTTGTGGTTTTTTCGTCATAATAGTTCCATCCAGTCGTGTTTGAGAATTGAGTGTTCAATTCGCGCGACTTACAACCGGCCAATGCCAGCAACGCCAACGACACGACGAATACAGATTGCACTACTTTTTTCATCATATTGTTTGGTCTATAATTATACCTAAATTTTCGTAATTATTTTCCGCATTTGCGGGTTGCCCCCACAATTAAGCCCACAAAGATACAAAAAAAATACAAATTGCACAAATTTTTTAGCAAAAAAAGGCAAAAAATGTACGTTTTCTTGACAAAATGCTATTTTTTACAACTATTTTTTACAAAATAATAGCAAAACACGGGAATTTTTCGTATCTTTGTAGGCTTATTGGCGATTAGAGATGCGTCGAATGGATCAGAGCATACGTTTAGGGTCGCGATTGTTGCGGCTGAACCCGCCGTTGTTGATGGCAATCATCAATGTGACGCCGGATAGTTTTTATGCATCCAGCAGGGTGCAAGATGCGGGCGCGATCCGGTCGGCATTGCAGCAGGCGGTGACGGAAGGTGCGGATATCATAGATATAGGCGCATGTTCCACCCGTCCGGCGGTACAATCCAGCGCAGAGCAATTGGCAGATGAGCAACTGGAGTGGGAACGGCTGGCTATGGCTCTGCAGGTGATCAGGCATAGCGGTGTGCAAGTACCGATATCGGTTGATACGTTCCGCCCGAGCATAGCGCAACGCGCGATAGAGGAATATGGAGTGGATATGATTAACGATGTTTCCGGAGGCTCGGAGTCGATGCTGGACGTGGTAGCAAAGTATAATGTGGGTTACGTGCTGATGTACAACCGTTCGCGCGACTTGCATAAGACGGATAATATACTGTGCGATGCGCTCGGATTCTTCAGCCGGAAGGTGGATGAACTGCATCGTCGAGGCGTGAGCGATGTGATTGTAGATCCGGGATTCGGATTCGGGCAAACGGTGCAGGAGAGTCTGGAAATGCTGACCAATCTGCGCACGTTGCAGCATGTGGGTTGTCCGATACTGGCAGGCATGTCACGTAAGCGCATGGCCTATGAGCCGCATGGATTGACCCCGGAAACATGTCTGGAGCAGACGCTGCGATTGGAGCGGCTGGCTGTCGAACAGGGCGCAACCGTCTTGCGCGTGCATGATGTGGGGGTTACGCGCGCTATGATACGTACAATGCAAACAGTAAATGGCTAAATAGATTTATGTTTTTCGGATTCAAAGATCTGGTGGATATATTGCTGGTAGCACTACTGCTCTACGAGGCGTTCCGCATACTTCGTATGTCGGGTGCTGTCAACTTGTTTTGGGGTATATTGGCCTATGTGGGAGTGTGGTTTCTGGTATCGTTCATTTTTCGACTGGAACTGACGGGAGCCATATTCAACTTCATCGGCAGTGCGGGAGCTGTAGCGCTGGTGGTGATCTTTCAGGAAGAGATTCGCGGTGTGTTCAGCCGCATAGGTTCGCGGATGAGCAGCGCTCCACTCATGCGGTTTCATCAGGCTAAGGAGAAAGGTTGGCTGACAGATGAACTGATCCGCCAGATTGTGCTGGCGTGCGAACATATGGCTGACAACAAAGTGGGTGCACTCATAGTGATTGCAGCCGAGCAGGAACTGGATGAGTATGAGCAGACGGGCGAGAAAGTGAATGCAGATGTATCAGCCCCGGTGATAGAAGCCATATTCTTCAAGAACGCCCCGTTGCATGACGGCGCATTGATAGTGCGTGGCGGACGGTTGGAGGCAGCGGCATGTATCCTGCCGGTATCCAAAAACAGGCGTATACCCAAGCATTACGGTTTGCGCCACCGTGCAGCACTCGGACTGGCGGAGAAATCCGATGCGCTTTGCATCGTAGTCAGCGAAGAGACCGGCAAGATCAGCATCGCACAAGACGGCAAGATCGCTACCGTCAAAGCGAGCGTACTAACCGAGAGATTGCAGCAGAAGCAATAATTATTACTACAGTAAACAAATCAAACACTATAATGACTTATAAACGTACACTTATCACAGCGGCGTTGCCGTACGCCAACGGCCCTGTGCATATCGGCCATCTGGCAGGCGTATATGTGCCTGCAGATATCTATGCGCGCTACTTGCGCCTGAAAGGGCAGGATGTCCTGTTCGTATGCGGAAGCGACGAGCATGGAGTGCCTGTAACCATACGCGCACGTAAAGAAGGTATAACCACTCAGCAAGTAGTGGACCGTTACCACGAACTAATCAAACGTTCGTTTGCAGATTTTGGGATAAGTTTCAATATCTACTCGCGTACAACATCGGCTATCCATCATCAGTTTGCATCAGATTATTTCCGCAAACTGTATGATGAAGGGAAATTTGTAGAGCAGACCACCGAGCAGTTTTATGATCCGGAGACCGGACATTTCCTGACCGACAGAAATATCCGAGGTGAGTGTCCGCACTGCCATAGTCTGGGTGCTTACGGCGACCAGTGTGAAAAGTGCGGTTCGACTCTGTCGCCTGAGGAACTGATCAATCCCTACAATGCCGAGACGGGCAATCCGCTTGTAAAGAAACCCACTTCGCACTGGTATCTGCCACTGGATCAATACCAGCAGTGGCTGGAGCAATGGATACTGGAGGAGCATAAAGAGTGGCGCCCGAATGTATATGGCCAGTGCAAATCATGGCTGGACGGCGGGCTTCGTCCGCGTGCCGTAACGCGTGATCTGGATTGGGGCATACCTGTTCCGGTGGAAGGCGCAGAAGGCAAGGTTCTGTACGTATGGTTTGACGCTCCGATAGGATACATATCCAATACCAAGGAGTTATGCGATGCCCAGCCGGAAAAATACGGCAAGTGGGAAACGTGGTGGAAAGATTCGTCCACCCGTCTGATACACTTCATTGGCAAGGATAATATAGTATTCCACTGCATTGTATTCCCTGCTATGCTCAAGGCAGACGGCTCGTATATATTACCCGACAATGTGCCGAGCAACGAGTTTCTGAACCTCGAGGGCGACAAGATTTCCACCTCGCGCAACTGGGCAGTATGGCTCAACGAGTATCTGGATGATTTTCCGGGCAAGCAGGATGTGCTGCGCTATGTGCTGACAGCCAATGCTCCGGAGACAAAAGACAATGATTTCACCTGGGCTGACTTCCAGGCGCGCAACAACAACGAACTGGTAGCCATCTATGGCAACTTCATCAATCGTGCATTGGTGCTCACCGGCAAGTATTTTGACGGCAAAGTACCGGCACAGGGCGAATTGACGGACTATGACCGGCAAACGATCGATGAGTTCTGTAATGTCAAAGTAGAATTGGAGCGCCTGCTGAACGATTTTCGCTTCCGCGATGCTCAGAAAGAGGCTATGAACCTGGCTCGCATCGGTAACAAGTATCTGGCAGACACCGAGCCGTGGAAACTGGCTAAAACCGATCTCGCCCGTACCGCAACGATTCTTAACGTATCGCTGCAGATAGCGGCTAATCTGGCCATTGCTTTTGAGCCGTTCCTGCCGTTCTCGTCAGCCAAACTTCGTGAGATGTTAGGACTCGAGTCCTTCAGTTGGGAGAACCTCGGTCGCACTGATTTACTGGCTGAAGGTCATGCGCTGGGTGAGGTGTCGCTTCTGTTTGAGAAGATTGACGAGGCCCCCATACAAGCCCAACTCGACCGCTTGGCACGTATCAAAACCGAGAACGAGGCGGCTGCTCAAGCCGAAGCGCTGAAAAACTGGCAACCCGTACCCGTAAAAACCGCTACAAATATCGATGAGTTTGACAAGACAGATATTCGTGTCGGCACTGTTCTGGAGTGCGGTCCGGTTAAGAAATCCGACCGTTTGTTGCAGTTCCGCATTGATGACGGTATGGGTGGTCGTACTATACTGAGCGGTATAGCGCAGAGTTATCCCGATCCGTCAGTCCTGGTAGGCAAACAAGTGCTGTTCATTGCCAATTTCCCGCCAAGAAAGATGATGGGCATTGAGTCGCAAGGTATGATTCTGTCGGCAGTAGATGCCGATGGCAAACTTGTAGTAACCACCGTCACGGCTCCTGTGCGCAATGGCGCGCAAGTAGGATAACAGTGCCGGTCGCGACTGCCTGATTCCTATTTTTCTCACTTTTGTAAATGTCAGAAAATTTTAGTACCTTTGCATCGTAACTGAATAATCAAAACAAGTATGGCAACAAATTTCATAGATTACGTTAAGATCTATTGTCGCTCAGGCAAGGGCGGTGCAGGCAGTATGCACTTTCATCGGGCTAAGTACGTACCCAAAGGCGGTCCGGACGGCGGTGATGGTGGGCGTGGCGGACATATCATCCTTCGCGGTAACCGCAACCTGTGGACGTTGCTTCACCTGAAGTATCAGAAGCATATCCAAGCCACCGATGGCGGCAAGGGCGGTGAGAGCCGTTCGTTTGGAAAGGACGGTGAGGATAGGATAATCGAAGTGCCCTGCGGCACAGTGGTATATGATGGCGATACAGGCGAATGGCTGACTGAGATCAAGGAACACGGTGAACAGGTTATCCTGCTCAAAGGCGGCCGTGGAGGATTGGGAAACTGGCATTTCCGTACAGCTACCAATCAGGCACCGCGTTATGCACAACCGGGCGAACCTGCGCAAGAACGCACGATAATCATGCAAATCAAAGTGCTGGCCGATGTAGGTCTTGTGGGCTTCCCCAATGCCGGCAAATCGACTCTGTTGAGCGTCGTTTCGGCCGCCAAACCGGAGATAGCGGATTATCCGTTCACGACACTGACGCCGCAATTGGGAATCGTTTCGTATCGTGACGACCGCTCGTTCTGCATGGCAGATATACCGGGAATCATCGAGGGTGCTTCTGAAGGCAAAGGCCTGGGACTGCGGTTCTTGCGACATATAGAGCGTAATGCCGTGTTGCTGTTCCTGGTGCCGGCATGTACGGAAGATCCGAAGCATGAGTATGAGATTTTGCTTTCCGAGTTGGAGAAATATAATCCCCAACTGCTGACCAAAGCCCGCATTCTGGCAGTAAGCAAGGCTGATACAATGCCCGAAGAGGATGTCAAAAAGATCGTAGCCCAACTTAGCAAAGCCTACAGCATACCTGTAGTGGCATTCTCGTCGGTCAGCGGTCAAGGGATAAGCGAACTCAAAGACGTGCTGTGGGACGAACTGTCGAAGGAGCAGAATCAGGTGATTGAGATTTCGCACTTGCCGCTGGATATCGAGCGTGTGGAACGTCAGGAAGCCGAAGCCGGCAACGAGCAGGATGAAGAGGAGCACACCATCTATCTCAATGAGGTGGAGGAAGAGTGGGACTTGAGCAAGTACGAAGGTATAGGTTGGGATACACAGAATAAATGATCAAGTGGATACAACAACATATCGGGCATAAACAACTGGTATTGCTGTTGAGCCTGATGGTGGGCATCTTGTCCGCCATTGCGGCTTATCTGCTCAAGTTGTTCATCCATCTGATTCAGTATCTGATTAACACGTATCTCATAGCCGGTGAGCACTACTGGTGGCTGATAGTATGCCCGATGATAGGAATAGCTCTGTCGGCGTTATTCGTCAGGTATGTGGTGCGTGACGATATATCCCACGGTATAACGAAGATTCTGTTCGCTATTTCGCAGCGCAAATCCATCATCAAGAGCCATAATATGTGGTCAAGCCTGATCGGTAGCGGGATCACCATCGGTTTCGGTGGTTCGGTAGGTGCTGAGGCTCCTATTGTGCTGACCGGAGCTGCCATTGGTTCGAACCTGGCCAAACTCTTCCATCTTGACCAGAAGACGATGATGCTGATGATCGGTTGCGGTGCAGCCGGAGCGATAGGCGGTATATTCAAAGCACCTATAGCGGGACTTGTTTTCACTCTGGAGGTGCTGATGATTGACCTGACTATGAACTCCATCGCGCCACTGCTCATATCCTCTGTCACGGCCACGGCCATAGCCTATTTCACTACAGGATTCACGCCGATGTTTGAGTTGACAACCATCGAGGCATTCACGCTTGGACGCATACCCTGGTATCTGCTACTCGGAGTGGTGTGCGGTTTTGTGTCGCTGTATTTCACTCGCGGCATGAACTGGCTGGAGCAGCACTTCAAACACATTGAGAACATGTGGGCGAAGATCCTGATAGGCGGCACGGTGCTGGGTGTACTTATCTATCTGTTTCCGCCATTGTACGGCGAAGGATACGATGTTATCCTGCAACTATTCAACGACAATCCGCAGGCCGGAATCATGCATAGCCCGTTTGCCCGATTGGGTGAAGGGACATGGCTGATAATCGTATATTTCTCGCTGGTGTTGCTACTGAAGATTGTAGCATCGGTAGCCACTAACGGTGGCGGCGGAGTGGGAGGTATATTTGCTCCTTCACTCTTTATGGGTGCATTGGTGGGATTCCTGTGTGCCTATCTGCTCAAGTTAGCCGGCATATCGTTGCCGGTAGTTAACTTTGCGTTGGTAGGAATGGCGGGCTTGATGTCAGGCGTGATGCATGCTCCACTGACAGGTATTTTTCTGATAGCCGAACTTACAGGCGGTTATCATCTCCTGATGCCGCTAATGATAGTGGCGGTAGTGTCGTACCTGACCATTATGCTGTTTGAACCGCATAGTCTGTATGCTATGCGTCTGGCGCAGAAGGGCGAATTGCTTACGCATAACAAGGACCGTTCGGTTCTGACGCTCCTGAAGATGGACAATGTGCTGGAGACTGATCTGAGGACAGTATCACCCGACATGACACTCGGGCAATTGGTAAAGGTGATTGCCGACAGCAAACGAAACATCTTCCCTGTTGTGGATACCAATGGCGAGTTGCAGGGCATTCTGCTGCTGGACGAAGTGAGGAACATCATGTTCCAGCCGAGATTGTACAACCGCTTCACCGTCGCCCAACTGATGAATTATCCGCAGATGGTAATCCGGCACGATATGCCGATGGAGAAAGTGATGGAGATATTTGAGGATACGGGTGCGTGGAATCTGCCTGTGGTGGATGAGCAGAACAAGTATCTTGGTTTTGTGTCAAAGTCCAAGATTTTCAACTCGTACCGTCACGTGCTTGTGCACTTCTCGGAAGAATAAATCTAAAGGGTTAACGGCTAAACGGTAAATGACAAAATTGTAAATGCTATGATAGGCATTTTTGATAGCGGCTACGGAGGTCTGACTATACTCAAGCAGATCCGCAAGCAGTTGCCGGGCTATGATTACATCTACCTCGGCGATAATGCCCGTGCGCCATACGGCACGCGTTCGTTTGATTGCATCTACCATTATACTTTGGAGGCGGTCCGCTACTTGCAGCAAAAAGGCTGCACGCTGATTATTCTGGCTTGTAACACCGCATCGGCCAAGGCTTTGCGCACGATTCAGCAACATGATATTGATCCGCAGCAAGTACGCGTGTTGGGAGTGATTCGTCCGACAGTGGAGGTTGTGCCCTCGCTGACGCAGACCGGACATGTGGGTGTGATGGCTACTCCGGGAACAGTGGCGTCGGAGAGTTACTGTATAGAACTGCAGAAGCAGGACGATAGCCTTACCGTTACGCAACAAGCATGCCCGATGTGGGTTCCCCTGATTGAAGCAGGTGAACATAATTCCGCGGGAGCGAGATTCTTTATCCGGCAGTATGTGCAGGATATAATCTGTCGCGATCCTGAGATTGATACGTTGCTGCTGGGGTGCACACATTATCCGCTAATCCAACCGGCCATCAATGACGAACTGGCTCGCTTGGGTAAACCTGATTGCCGGACGATTGCTCAAGGAGAGATTGTAGCGCAGAGTCTTAAGGATTATCTGCAGCGCCATCCGGAGATTGAGCAACGGCTACAAAAAGGTGGTGAGTGTACTTTTCTCACCACCGATGATGCTGACAAGTTCGCCGATGCTGCTGCGTTGTTCCTTGGCGCACCGGTACAAGCCGGGCATGTGGATTATTAGCGCGACTGCTTAATCTGCTCCTGTTCTTTTGCACCGTTTATACCGTACCATTTATTCCCATGACGGAGATACAAATGTCCCCCGTGCAGCACTTTGGTAGCACGAGGCGCTACTGTTGCATCTTCAACGGCATCATCTAACGGCTGCTCGCGGTATAAGCAGTAAGCATTGACTGTTGATCCGTTATAAGTAGTGCCCTTCACCTCAAATTCTGCTCCGCCTTCCACTGCTTTTATGCTCAGTGTCCCGCCAATCAGATAATAGGGGTTGTACAGCAGATTTCCATCCGTGCCAATCTCAAAATCGGTAGCGAGATAAGACGGATAGTCCATATACTCATCGCCTCCCGGTGAAGCCTGAACGGTGCCTGCCGTATACGAATCGTCAATCGTATATGTGCCGGCGGGTAGAATCGTTCCCTCGTCGCAGGTGGAGGCAAACACAGCCAGTGCCAGTTCGGCTTGCTCGCTGCTGAAGAGTAGGCTGGTGCACGGATAGCCGAGAATATCGGTCATGTCGATATATTGCAGTGAATCGAAGCGAAGACTAAATGTTGTTTTCTCTTCCGGTTCCCAATAGTAGGAATAAAGTTCTTCCCCGCCGGTGTTGATATTGATCTCCGGATTGGCTTCGAAGTATATACTCATTTCCATGCATCGCAATTGCTTTGCGCAACTGATAGTCAGTGTTGTGGCTTGGATGTCTGTTACGGCCAGTACTTGCTCTGCCGTCACCTCGTCGTCTTCTGCATTGGCATACACGATGACTCCGGAGGATGCGGTTGCGCTAAATCCCTTCTTGATATATCCGTTCACTACTATAGCTTTCATCGGCTTGGTAGCAGTCAGCGTGATGCTTTCGCCTGCGTTCACTCCGAAGTAGGCGGCATAGCGCGCACCTTTAGTAACGCTTACTTGCACATTGTTGCAAACGAAAGAGTAGTTGACCAGATTCGAACCGATGTCCTCGCTGTTCGTTACGATTGTAGGTTCGGCATATTCATAACCAGGATTGAGCGTATCGTCCGCCCAACTGATACACAGGCTGGCTATCAGCGATAGCAGAGTAAGTAAACTTCGTTTCATTATATGCGATTATTGGTTATCGGAAATTCAAAAATACCCACCCTGAAGCCAAGGTGGGTATCCGTGTCGTTTGGTTAAGCCAATGCGATGATGGTCTCATCTTCAAGCTCCGTGAAGGTCAGTTTGCCTTCGCGAGCGAGCCAACCCAATGCGAGGTTCTGCTCAGCTTCTTTCAACTTGGTAGCTTTCTTAAGAGCCTTGCTCGAGAGAGCGCCATTCTGCAATGCATTCCAAATCTTACCGGCGTTAGCGCCAATCATTTCTACATTCATAATTGTATCATTTTTAGTTAAACGTTAGGGTGCACAATAGTTGTGTACTATTTGTCACTGTTAAGTGCGTTTAACATGGTATCGATTATGAAGGTTAATAAGGTTAGCCTACTCGGCTTGCCATGCTCGGAACGCGAGCGCAGCGTTGTGTCCGCCGAATCCGAATGCGTTACTCAGTGCGTAGCGCAACGGTCGGGCTTGTGGGGTGTTGAACGTGAAGTTCAACCGTGCATCTATATTCGGGTCATCGTCGCCTTCAGCATGATTGATGGTAGGCGGTACAACCTGATGATACAACGACAGGGTGGTTATCAAAGCTTCCAAGGCGCCGGATGCACCCAACAGGTGACCAGTCATGGATTTGGTGGAAGACAGGTTCATCTTGAATGCATGTTCACCAAATGCCTTGATTACGGCTTTTGCTTCGGCCAGGTCGCCGATAGGTGTGGATGTGCCGTGGGTATTGATATAATCGATATCCTCGGGCTGTATGCCGGCATCCTTTACGGCCTCCAGCATCACGCGCGCTGCTCCGTCGCCCTCAGGATCGGGGGCAGTAAGATGAAACGCGTCAGCCGTTGAACCGTAACCTACCAACTCGGCGTAGATATGTGCCCCACGCCGAATGGCATGGTCATATTCCTCCAGCATCATGCATGCTGCACCTTCGCCTGCTACAAATCCGTCACGCGATGCGGAGAACGGACGTGAAGCCGTCAGAGGCTCATCGTTGCGTGTGGAAAGAGCTCGCAGTGCATTGAATCCGCCGATGGATATCGAGCAGATCTCTGCCTCGCTACCGCCTACCAGTATAGCATCAGCCTTGCCGAGACGAATATGATTCATCGCCGACATGAATGCTATAGCTGATGATGCGCAAGCAGCTGTGGTGCAGAAGTTCGGACCTTTCAGCCCGAGACGTATAGCTATGTATCCTGCTGCTATATCCGTGATGATTCGCGGGATAAGAAACGGTGAATAATGCGGTACGTCGTCACCTTGCTGCTCGTGCTCTGTCACCTGTTGCTCGAAGGTGCTTACTCCACCCATGCCTGAACCGAAGATAACACCGATACGTGTCGGATCCTCCGTTTCAGGAAGGGCTGCATCCTGATAGGCTTCAAGGGCTGCAACGTAAGCCAGCATTGTAAAACGATCCAGCTTACGTTGCTCCTTAAAGTCAAAATAGGCTTTTGCGTCAAATCCTTTTACCTCGCACGCGAAATGCGAACGATGCAAAGATGCGTCAAACAGTGTAATAGGGCCTGCGCCACTCTTGCCGGCCATCAGTGCCGACCATGTGGAAGCGACATCGTTTCCTAACGGGTTGATGGTCCCCAAACCGGTTATGACAACACGCTTTAAAGCCATGCAACCTGTGGTTACTTATTCAAAGCCTCGGTGATGTAAGCTACGGTGTCGCCTACGGTGCTGATCTTCTGAGTAGCATCGTCAGAGATGGTGATACCAAACTCCTTCTCAAACTCCATTACCAGTTCTACAACGTCCAGCGAATCAGCATTCAGATCAGCTGTATACGACGATTCCATGGTAACTTGCGATTTGCTGACACCTAACTTCTCAACGATGATGTCAATAACTTTCGATTCAATTTCAGACATAATATTGTTGTTTATGGGTTAATTGTTTTAAAATCAAACACGAATGCAAAGTAAAGGCTTTTTCTTTGAAAAAGCAAATATTTGCTATTCGAGACGCAATTTGCATTGCGATTAACTTTTTTTTGCTATATCTACCCGCTAAAACCGCCTTGCAATTTCCTCTGCATCCAGCAGAGTAATTACGGTTTTCCCGTCCGGTGTAACGCGATATGAGGGGAGTGCGAACAGGTCGGTTAGTAGATTCGTCATCTCCGCTTCGCTCATAGCCTTGCCCATTGGTATAGCAGCGCTTTGGGCCAGTGTCAGGGCTATGCGGTGCTGCATATCTTCGCGGATATCTGTCGGGCTGTCGCTTGCGCGGGCAAGGATGGCACGAATGGATGTTTCGGCGTTCTGATTGGTCAGTACGGAGGGTAGGGCTTTTATATCATATTGGTTAACTGCTACTTTCTCCAACTCAAATCCTATATGCTGCAAATCGGGCAGCAGTGTCTCCAGTACAGGGCGTTCTTCTGCACTGACGGTCAGTATCTCAGGAAAGAGCAGTTGTTGACTGACGCCATGATGGCTCTGCAGTTGTGCAATGAGCCGGTCATATAAGATGGTAATATGTGCGCGGCGCGCGTGTACGAGCATCAGGCCGTTGTCTGTGGCGCATACGATATATCCTCCGGCAACGCTCTGCGGATGCAGAGGGGTTTTGTTCCAGTCGTCCAACTCAAGAGGCTGAGGCTCAGATGCCGGCTGCTGCGCCGCGTGCTTGAGCGGTTCGTAAAGTTCCTGCCAGTGCGGGGTGACACGTTCGCGTTCCTGAGTGAACGGGTTATAGCCTGTTGAAGTGTGGATTTGTGGAACTTTGGCATTGGCGCGCGTCTGGTCGTTGGCGACAGGTATCTCTATATTACCGCCCAGAAAATCAATCGACGGTACGATATTGAACTTGCCTAATGCCGCCCGCACCGTTGCTGACAATATCGGGAAGATTGATTGTTCATCGGCGAATTTAATCTCCGTCTTGGTAGGATGAACATTCACATCGATCAGTTCGGGCGATATGTCGAAGTAGATAAAGTACGGTGGCAGTTGTTCTGCCGGCAGCATACCGGCGTATGCCTGCAGGACCGCTTTGTGGAAATACGGGTGACGCATGAAGCGTCCATTGACAAAGAACAGTTGCTGTGCCTGTTTGTTTGCGGCTTCCGGTTTGCCCACAAACCCGCGGATAGACACCAGTTCGGTCTGTTGTTCTATCTCCAGCAGTTGTGATGTGAACAGTTTGCTTTTGCTCTTGCCGAACACGCCCTCGATGCGTTGCTTGAGTGTGCCGACGGGCAGGTCGTACATAATCTCATCGTCGGCAGCGAAGGTAAACGCAACATCCGGATACACGAGTGCAATGTGCTGGAAGGTTGTTATGAGGTTGCGCAGTTCCGTTTGGTCGGATTTCAGGAACCGGCGTCTTGCCGGAACATTGAAGAATAGGTTCTGTACCTGTATGCTTGTACCTACCGGACACTGGCACGGCTCTTGTTTTTGCACTTGCGAACCTGCAATCTCCAGCAGCGTGCCTACCTCGTCCGATTCGCGTCGCGTGGTCATCTTGACCTGTGCCACTGCACATATGCTCGGCAGTGCTTCGCCTCGGAAACCCATTGTGCGAAGATGGAACAAGTCCTGCGCATCCCGAATCTTCGATGTAGCATGGCGCTCAAATGCCATACGCGCATCGGAGGTGGACATACCTGAGCCATCGTCTATTACCTGCACGAGCGTCTTACCCGCATCGCGGACCAGCACACGTATGGTACGTGCGCCCGCGTCAAGCGAGTTCTCCACCAACTCTTTCAGACAAGATGCCGGGCGCTGAATCACCTCACCCGCAGCAATCTGGTTGGCTACACTATCCGGTAACAGACGAATTATATCCATCTAATCTTCTAACTCTCATTCAAATCTTCAAACCCTACAGCAGCCAGTAGAACACGATGAACAGCAGTATAAGCAGCACTATCCAGAACGACAGTTTGGATTTACGTTCGGTATCTATGCGCAGTTTGGTTTGTGCTTCGTGTGCTTCGCGAAACGATCCTCGGTGCAGTGTTGTCACATGCTCCTTGCCATCCGTGTTTTCGTTTTCAGCCTTCTCTTTCTGTTCACGCAGAGCCTGAAGACGCGCAAGTTTTTGCTTGCGCGCCTCCTTCTCTTCGTCGTAGTAGATGGGACGGTAGTCCCACTCTCGAGGTTTGTTTACTTTCGGAAAAAGTACTGACATTACTTAACGATAGCCTGGAACTCAGCGTCCTCAGCGAACTTGGCGAACTCAACGTCGTTGGCAGCCTTAGCCTTCAGACTTGCGTCTTGAGCGATAGCGTTCTTGAGGTTGCTCAGCACGTCAGCACGGTTGTTGGTGCGTGCGCCTACAACAGCTTTCAGGTAAGCGGTAGTTGCGTTCGGCTCAGCAACAGCGTTCAGAGTCTTCTTGGCAGCAGCGTAGTCCTCAGCCAGGATCTGCTGAACGGCGGCGTTGTTGGTAGTACTCTGTCCATAAGCGCTGCGCGCTTTCTTGTAGTCACCCTTCATGGTGTACAATGTACCCATAGCAGCGGAGAGGTTAGCCTGTGTACCGGCAGCCTTGCCCAAGTACTCTTCAGCCTTAGCCAGGTCACCGTCAGACATAGCAGCTACACCTGCGTTGTAGTTTACATCGGGGTTGTTCGGCTCAATCTGCAGAGCGTTCTGGAAGCAGCGACGTGCCTCAGCTACGTTACCCTCGTTCATATAAACCATACCGAGGTTATTGAATCCACGATAGTCGTTCGGGAAGAGCTCGGTAGCCTTCTTGTAGATGCGGATCTTCTCGCCGTTGTCCTTAGCCAAGGTAGCCGAGTAGAGAAGTTCCTCAACGTTGAGAGCGGCAGGATCGTTCTTCGAAAGGTTCTTGATCTCGTCATCCGACTTACCGATCAGGTCGGTGGTCAGGATCAGGCGGCTGCGACGCAGTGCGGGCAGAATCTCGTCAGCGATGTTCTTGTAAGCAGCGGAGATGTTCTTGATTTGTTTCTCACGCTCCTCAGGATCGCTGTACATCGACAGAACGCGCAATACCAGATCCTTGTCCTGGATGTTGCTGTTCTCCAGAGCGGTCTTGAAGCCTTCCCAGTCCTCAGCGGTGATGTTGCTCTCGATGCCTTGTTTGATTTTGTTCTTCTTCAGGTTTTTAGCCAGGAACTTCTGAGCTACGTCCTGACGGTTCTTTGCCAGTTTCTCGTTCAGAGCCTGAGCGCCATCGGGAGAAGCATAACCTGCAACCTCCAGGCTGTGGATAGCCTTGCGCTCGTTGGCGTTAGCCTCTTTGATAGCCTCCTGCAGGTCTTTCATCTGCTGAGTGGTGGTCTCCGAGTTACGGAGGTTGGCTTGCTGGATGAGGAACAAAATGTCAGCTTCCTGCATCTGTTGGATAACGCGCTGGAACTTGTCGGATGTTACCTGCGGCTTGTTGTCGCGTGCGCTTACGTTCTTAGCGGTAGTGTTCAGACCTTCAGCAATCAGCATGTCCGGCAACTCAATCTCTTTCTTGCCAACCTTGGCATCAAAGCGCAGATAGAGTTTGGTGTTCTTGTCCATAGCACCGCTGTAGTTGAATGTAGCGTGCTGACGGTAGGTACCACCTTCTTTGTAGTTAACTTGGGTACCGTTCTCTTTAGCCTTCTCGCCTACATAGGTTACAGGCTCGCTCAGGATCTCTTTGTCACTGTACTTGAGAACCGGAGTAACTACCAGTACGCCCTTCTTGGCAAATTTCTTCTCAGGGAAGGTGCCGGTGATGTCAACGTTTACTTTGTCACCTACTACAGCCATAGGGCTTGGGTTGATCTTTACCTGCTCAGGATTAGGCAGGGTGTTGTTACACGATGTCAGGACTGCCAGAGCAATCACTGTCAACATTAGGAAATGTTTTTTCATACTTGTTGATTTATTGTATAATTTGTGTTTTGTTGTTCGCTTCAACACGTTTTCGCGCGCCAATCACGTCCGCGGTAAGCGCACTACACTCTTAATCTGTCGCAAAGTTACAAAATTTTTCTCAAATATGCAAATTTTCTGCGATTTTTTTGCAAAATTAATATTTTTAGTCACATTTTACTATGATAAATTGGCATGAATTAGGATATTTCGATTTTTTTTTGTAACTTTGCACGCAGTATATTTTTGTCGGGTATGGCGTTATTGTGTACCCGGGTTAGTATTATGGCTACTTATCGACATATCGTTTTTTTGTCCATCGCTGTATTGTGCCTGTCATCTTGCGCCAGGCAGAAGCAGGAGCGTGCCGCCCAGGCGCATGTGGACGCTGCTGTACAAATGGTGGAGCAGCATCGCTACGAAGCCGCTCTGCTGCAAATTGATTCCGTCCATTCGTTATTCCCCAAGCAGGTTGCACAACGCAGACAGGCGAAAGCGCTGAAGGACTCGATTGTATATCTGCAGGCGCAATATACGCTCAGGTATGCCGATTCGCTGCTGCAGCCGCTATTGCCGGAAGCGGACAAACTGCTTGGGGAGTTTCGGTACGAGAAGAACGATGCCTATGAGGACCACGGCAATTATGTCTACCGTACGCTGCAGACCGGCTGGAACACCAACCGTTGCTTCCTGCAGGCATACGTATCCGACGATAGAAAGACGCTGGTGAAGAGTTACTATTACGGTGCCAAAAATATTCACCAGACATCGGTGCTGCTCAAGGCCGGCGAGCAGATGCTGTCGCAGCAGGGGGTGAATCATGCGTTTGAGGTAGAGGGCTGGCACGAGATTCTGACCATTGAGGGCGATCAGGCTCTGGAGGTGCTCAATTTCGTATCATCGCATTTGGCAGAACGTATCCGCGTTGAACTGTACGGCGAGACCGGCAGCAGTGCCAAAGCGGTGTATTACATAGCCGATAGCGAGAAGCAGGCACTGGACCGTACGTACCAACTCGGACTGCTCATGCGCGATATTAACCAACTGGAGGAACAGGTGCGATTAGCATCAGCAAGAATAGAACATTTTGAAGCCAAACATCAATGAAAACTTACGAAAGTCATATAGCCAAAGTGGCAGCCGACGCATCGGCGATTTATGCGGTAGTATCTGATTTGCGCAATCTTGAGCGCGTGCGCGACCTTATTCCGCAGGACAAAGTTCAGGAGTTTGAGACGGATGTTGATTTTATCCGGCTCAAGGTCGATGGTCTCGGCCAGAAGATTATTATCCGCATTGTTGACAGGATTGAGAACGATACGGTCAAGTTCGGCATCGAGAATCTGCCTATTGAAGGCAATTTCTGGATTCAGGTCAAGCAGGTGGCACCGCACGACAGCCGCATCAAACTTACGCTTAAAGCCGAACTGCCGATGATGATTGCCATGATGGCGGGAAACAAGATTCAGGAGGGCATCAATCAAGCCGCTGACATGATGGCACAGATGCCGTTTGAACAATGGGTGTAACCTCATAATCCTGGCATCACGAAATATCGGCATCACGACATCCCGAAAAATTACTACACAACCATGACTAAAACCAAACAACGCAAACGTACAGGACTGCATCGCGAAGGACGCAGAATGTTACTGATTGTAATTCTTATCGTATTTATCCTGAATATCACGGCATATTTCTATTGGCCGCATTGGATTCTGGCCACATTGCTGGCCATCTCGGCTGTGGCACTGGTGTTTGTCGTGTATTTCTTCCGCGACCCTGTACGCGTGTTTACCATTGATGACCCGAACTACCTCGTCGCCCCTGCTGACGGCAAAGTGGTGGTGATTGAGCCGGTCATGGAGAACGAATATTTCCACGAGGAGCGTCTGCAGGTCAGTATTTTCATGTCGCCGTTCAATGTGCATGCCAACTGGTATCCGTGCGAGGGAACGATCCTGGTCAGCGAGCATCAGGCAGGTAACCACAAAGCAGCATGGCTGCCGAAATCTTCGACGGAGAACGAGCGTTCGCTTGTGGTTATCCAGACCAAGAACAAGGCTGTGATTGCCGTTCGCCAGATTGCCGGGGCTATGGCGCGACGGATTGTGACCTATGCCCGAGCAGGCAAGGAGTGCCGCCGTAACTCCCACCTCGGGTTCATCAAATTGGGTTCACGCGTCGATTTGTACCTGCCACTGAACGCCGAGATGTTCGTAGAGATGGGTGAGAACGTTCGCGGCAACCAGACTATCATCGCCAAACTGCATTGATCAGACATAATACGTAAAACATAACACATAATACATAAATCACCATGAACAAATTTGAAGAACTTTTTGCGCAATATCCCTTTGCGCTGACCGACGAGCAGGTTAAGGCTCAGACCGCAGATATCATTGCCAAGCACGCTGCAGAGAACAACAACGCTGCTGTTTGGAAACAGTGCCTCCACCAGATCGACCTCACCACCCTCATGGGTGACGATACCGATGCACGTGTGGAGAAGATGGCTGCCTGCGTCAACTATTTCGGTGATCATTTCCCCGAGCTCAAGGACTATAACGTAGCCAGCATCTGCGTTTACCCGGCTCTGGTGCCTGTGGTTAAGGCTAACCTGAAGGCTGAGGGCGTAGGTATAACCTCTGTAGTCGGAGGTTTCCCCGCATCGCAGACGTTCATCGAGATCAAGGTTGCCGAGACTTCTATGGCTGTTCGGGAAGGCGCTACAGAGTGCGATATGGTTCTTTCGCAGGGCAAGTTCTTGGAGGGTAAGTACCAGGAGTGCTTCGACGAGATCGTTGAGCAGAAAGCCGCTGCCAAGGATGCACACTTCAAGGTTATTCTGGAGACCGGCGCACTGAAGACTGCCGAGAACATCTGGAAAGCATCTATTCTCGCTATGGCTGCCGGGGCTGACTTCATCAAGACATCGACCGGCAAGATCAGTGTCAATGCTACTCCCGAGGCAACGTTCATCATGTGCCAGGCTATCAAGGCGTGGAAGGAGAAGACGGGCGAGATCAAGGGTTACAAACCCGCAGGAGGCGTCAGCACAACCGACGAGGCTGTGGCGCACTATACCCTGGTTAAGGAGATCTTGGGCAAGGATTGGCTCAACAACCGTCTCTTCCGTTTCGGTGCCAGCCGCCTGGCTAACAATCTGCTGACATCCATCATGGGCAGCGAGCAGAAATACTTCTAAATTAAAATAACCAAATGGCCAAATAAATGGCCAAATGGTAAATGCCCAAATCGTAAATGAATAGGATCATCTCTAAACGTTTCTTTTCTGACAATGTGGCGGAGATAGTAGTTGAGGCTCCGCTCATTGCCAAGAGTCGTCGCGCCGGGCACTTCGTCATCGTGCGCGTGGATAACAACTCCGAGCGCATGCCGCTCACCATCTCCAATGCCGACACCGCTGCCGGAACGATTACCCTGGTCGTACAGCGTATAGGCGTCAGCAGTGCCAAGCTCTGTGCCATGAACCCGGGCGACTGCCTTGCCGACATTGTCGGCCCGCTCGGGCAGGCTACACGCATCGAGAACTACGGCACGGTCGTTTGTGCATGCGGTGGTGTGGGTGCTGCACCTATGTTACCTATCGCACAGGCACTCAAGCGCGCCGGCAACCGTGTGATCACTATCCTCGCCGCGCGTAACAAAGACCTGATCATCCTCCACGACGAACTGGCCGCCACCTCCGACGAGGTGATCGTTATGACCGACGACGGCTCGATGGGAACGCAGGGACTGGTCACCCAAGGTATAGAGACGGTAGCAGAACGCGAGCATGTGGACAAATGCATCACGATCGGTCCGGCTATCATGATGAAGTTCGTGGCACTCACCACCAAGAAGTACAATATCCCTACTGAAGCTTCGCTGAACACGATCATGGTGGACGGTACGGGTATGTGCGGTGCGTGTCGTGTGACGGTAGGCGGACAGACGAAATTCGTATGTGTGGATGGTCCTGAGTTCGATGCCCATCAAGTGGATTTCGACGAGATGCTCTCCCGCCTGCGCTCCTACAAACCCGAGGAAGCCGCAGCTTACGAGCAATATCAAGCGCAAGCCAAGCCGCTGACCGCGAAAGAAAGAGCCGCTATACCCCGTGTGGTTATGCCCGAACTGGCACCCGAGGAGCGCGTGAAATACCTGCACAAAGAGGTTAACCTCGGTCTGACTGCTGAACAGGCACTCACCGAGAGCCACCGTTGCCTGTCGTGTAAGAACCCGGGCTGCGTCAAAGGTTGCCCCGTGAACATCGATATACCTGCCTTCATCAAGCAGATTGAACTTGGCGATATACAGAAGGCTTCAGATATCATCCACGAGTCCAGTTCGCTGCCTGCCGTCTGTGGTCGCGTCTGCCCGCAGGAGAAACAGTGCGAGGCACAATGTATCCACCTGAAGATGGGTCACCAACCCGTAGCCATCGGTTACCTCGAGCGCTTCGTGGCCGACCATGCTGAAGAAAATCAGAAATCAGAAATCAGAAATCAGAAATTGCCTACTACAGCCCCTAAGATTGCCGTTGTAGGCTCCGGTCCTGCCGGTCTGACCTTTGCCGGCGACATGGCTAAGTACGGCTATCAGGTCACCGTGTTTGAAGCATTGCATGCCATAGGCGGAGTGCTTAAGTACGGCATACCCGAGTACCGTCTGCCTAATGCTATTGTGGATAAGGAGATTGACGGTCTGCGTGCCTTGGGTGTGGAGTTCGTTACGGATACGATTGTCGGCAAGACGATTACTGTCGACGACCTGCAGGCTGACGGCTACAAGGCTGTCTTCGTTGCCTCGGGCGCCGGTCTGCCGCGATTCATGGGCATACCCGGTGAGAACCTCAACGGCGTCATGTCGTCCAACGAGTACCTCACGCGCGTGAACCTTATGGATGCTACCAACGCTGCCACCGACACACCGGTGTTGTATGGCAAGAATGTGCTCGTTATCGGTGGCGGCAACACGGCCATGGATGCTGTGCGTACCGCCAAACGTCTGGGGGCGGAGCACGCGATCATTGTGTATCGCCGCAGCGAGGACGAGATGCCTGCACGTCATGAGGAGGTTGAGCACGCCAAGGCGGAAGGTATAGAATTCATGACACTGCACAACCCTATCGAGTACCACGCCGACGAGAACGGCCGCGTCAAGGAGGCTGTGCTGCAAGTCATGACCCTGGGCGAACCTGACGAGTCGGGACGCCGCTCGCCGGTGCCTGTCGAGGGCAAGACGATCACTGTACCCGCAGATATGGTCGTGGTAGCAGTAGGCGTTTCGCCTAACCCAATCATCCCGAAGTCTGTAGCCGGACTGGAGGTGTCGCGCAAGGGCACAATCGTCGTGGACGACAACATGCGCTCGTCGCTGCCTGTCCTCTACGCCGGTGGCGATATCGTCCGCGGTGGCGCTACGGTAATCCTCGCCATGTCCGACGGCCGCAAAGCCGCCGCTGCCATGCATGCCGCACTTGCCGGGAAATAGGGCGAGTATATACAAAAAGAATAAGTAGTATTTACAAAAGGAAAGAGGTATACACTTTTTTGCTATACAAGCCCACCCCGCCAGGTGGTCTTGTGTTTTTGTGGAATACTGCTGTGCGCCAAACTTGCTGGATAGTTCTCTGTTTCCTTGAACAAAAAGCCTTGATACTATCCATTATGATTCATACACAATACACATTTGTAATAATTTTCATCAATCTCTCTCTAAAACCTATTATAAATTTGCTTTTTTCTAGTATTTTTTGTACTTTTGCAGCGATAATAACCGAACAATACCCTATAGATAACCGAACGATAACCGAAGGATAATTATTGTCTATAAGGTATCAAAGCGTTGCTAATACATCATCTGTAGCAGGCAAACTTATTCAAAATCATTACGTATGGCAAAGGTCAACAACACGCATCCCATCGCTGATGTTCACGGCGCACTCAGCCGTGGCGACAAAGTCATCTTCCGCGTCCGCGACGGCATACAGCAAGCGTATGTCGTCAAACATCCCTACGAGGGCGAACCCTCCAAGGCGCAGGCTGCACAGCGCAGCAAGTTTAAGACCTTGACACAACAGGTCAAGGCTATCTATGCCGACCCTGAACAACTCAACGAGTGGAAGAACCGCTTCAGTGCCTATACTTCTACACGAGCCTACAAAAAGGCGTTGGAGCGCTACCTCACTCGGGCACGCGAACCGCAACGTGTACCTGCCGTCCTTATCCCTAATGAGAACAAAGTCCCCAAACCGCCCACCACGCTCTACGGTTTCATCCTCTCAACTCTCGCCCATAACACATAATCCAACCCCGCCGCTCTTTCTCGCTCTGCTATCTTTCTTCGTCTATTTCGTTCGGATTGTATCCGACATCGGCTCCCCGAGCCGCCTGTAGTGTCTATGTATCGATCATCCGTATGCGGCTATTCTTTGTTTGTCGCCTCGTCCGCGCATGTCGATTTCCCTTTTGCTCGCATATTTGCGAGCATGATATGCTTTGCCGTCCCGTCTTACCCCGCTGCCCCTTCTCGCTCTGCTATCTTTCTTCGTCTATTTCGTTCGGATTGTATCCGGACATCGGCTCTTGGAGCCGCCCCCTCTGGCATATGCAAATGCGTTACGAGCTTTTTTTGCAGAAATATTTGCAAATCCCGATTATTTTTCGTACCTTTGCATCAAAATACGCGCATAGCGTTGCGCGATACATATAATATTAATTAGCGTTTGCTATTTATTCGAGATACCTCTAAAATTTGCCGATTGAAGAATGTATCGCACGGGTAAGTTCAGTGAACGTCCACTTTGTGGGCGGAACTTATGCGATACGGGTGTCGGCAAATACCTAGAGGGCTTAAGGGAAGCCCATTTTCTATAGGTATTTGTTGACCTCGTATTTTGTAATAAGTAGCGAACCATAAAACAAACGCTACCATGAACGAATTTATCTCCACGTATATCAAGGAGATTAATCAACTGTACCAGACTGGTCTGACCACCGAACACTCTTTCCGTCCTGCACTCCAGCGTCTCTTGCAAGATTGCACTGCTTGTACTGTCATCAATGAGCAAAGCCATATTGATTGCGGTGCACCGGATCTGACCTTGCTCAGCAAGCAACTGCCGATTGCCTATATCGAAGCAAAAGACCTCGAAGACGGAGACCTCGACGGACGAAAGAAAAATCGCGAGCAGTTCGACCGCTACAAAGCTTCGCTCGACACAATCATCTTCACCGATTATCTCGATTTCCACCTGTACGAACACGGCGAGTGGCAACAATCCGTTCGCCTGGCGGAGATTCAGGGCAATAAGATCCGCCTCTCGGATGCAGAACGGTTTGTATCGCTCATGGAACATATCAGGAATGCCCGCCCGCAGCGCATCACATCTGCCTCCAAGTTAGCACAACTGATGGCAGGCAAAGCACGACTGCTCCGCGACATCATCGAACAGGCTCTCATCCAAGACAGCGCAATCACTGACCAAGACGAACAAACAACAGAACTGCAGGGATACATGCAGGCGTTCCAACAAGTCCTTATCCACGACATTACGCCGAAAACCTTTGCCGACATCTATGCGCAAACTATCGCCTATGGCATGTTTGCCGCACGTCTGCATGACGATAGCCCCGATGATTTCTCGCGGGCCGAGGCGGCTAACCTCATCCCCAAAACCAACCCCTTCTTACGCAAAATCTTCCAGCAGATAGCCGGTTATGACCTTGATGAACGCATCGCATGGATAGTCGATGACCTCGTTTCGGCATTTGCAGCAACCGACATGGAGAAGATCATGCAGGGCTTCGGCAAAAGCACACAGCAGACCGACCCCATGCTGCATTTCTACGAAGATTTCTTGTTCCAGTACGACCCGGCTGCCAAGAAACAATGCGGCGTCTATTACACACCGCAGCCGGTAGTGGAGTTTATTGTACGCGCAGTAGATGATATTCTGCGCACCGAATTCAACCTCCCGATGGGTTTGGCGGACACCTCCAAAGTGGAGATCGAACAAGAGATAGAGCAAGACCTCAAACATCGCAAAGAGAAGAAACTCGTTCACCGTGTGCAAGTCCTTGATCCGGCAACCGGTACAGGTACGTTCCTGGCAGAAACAGTCCGACAAATCAAACGAGACCTCGGCGGACAAATGGGAGCATGGGCAAGTTATGTGCCCGAACATCTCTTGCCGCGCTTACATGGCTTCGAACTAATGATGGCGCCTTATACGATCGCCCATCTCAAACTCGATCTGGAGATTGGTATTCCGGCACAAGACCGACTGCGCATCTTCCTTACCAATTCTCTTGAAGAAGCCAACCCCGATGCCAATACCCTCTTCGGACACTACCTGGCTGAAGAAGCCAACAAAGCCTCCAAAATCAAACAATCTGCACCCGTAATGATCGTCATGGGCAATCCACCGTACTCCATTAGCAGTAATAACAAAGGCGAGTGGATTATCAAACTACTTGACGACTACAAAAAGAACCTCAACGAGAAGAAACTAAACCTCGATGACGATTATATCAAGTTCATCCGTTTGGCGCAGTATTATGTCGAGCGTAATGGCGAAGGAGTCTTGGCATATATCTGCAATAACTCCTTCATTGACGGACTTATCCACCGTCAAATGCGTAGCGAACTGATGCGTGTCTTTGATAAAATCTACATCCTCGACCTGCATGGCAACACGCGCAAGAAAGAAACAGCTCCGGATGGCAGCAAAGATGAGAATGTCTTTGATATCATGCAGGGCGTGAGCATCAACATCTTTGTCAAGAAATCCGGTAAGAGTAAAGCACCTGCAGAAGTTCGACACTTTGATTTATACGGCTTACGAGAGTATAAATACGATTATCTGCGCACGCATAATTTAGCCTCTATTGAATGGCAAATACTAAATCCTCAAGAACCACAATTATTCTTTGTCCCAAAGGACTTCTCTCTACAAGACGAATATGATATGGGATTTGGTATTATTGATTTGATGAAAATAAATAGCAGTGGAATAGAAACACAAAACGATAAGGCATCAATTAGTTTTTCTTCCTCGGAATGTAAAAAATTAAAAGAAGATTTTCAACAACTGACAATAGAACAAATCTCTGTTAATTATGGTTTCGAGGATGGCAGAGATTGGAAAATATCTACTGCAAAGGAAGATATTATTAAACATCCAGTGGTCGCAAATACTCTTCAATATCGTCCCTTGGATTTTCGATCAATGAACTATACGGGCTATTCAAGGAGTATGATGGCTTACCCACGTTTTGAAATAATGAGACATTTGACAGAGCGGAACATTGCTTTGCTTGTTAAACGTGGTTTTCCGTATCAAGATAGAGCGCAAGGTTTTGTTTCTGAATATATCTCAGATAGGCGTGCATGGTCATGTTCTGGAATGCAAGGAGCGGAATCAGTCTTCCCCCTCTACCTCTATCCCGAACCCGGCTCTATTGATTCCTCTCGCCGGCCAAACCTCGATGAGCATATCTGGGCGCAAATCAATGCTGCCATCAGCAAAGATACCGCACCCGAGGATATCTTCGATTACATCTACGGCGTCCTGCACTCGCCCGCGTATCGCGCGCGTTTTAAGGAGTTTCTCAAGGTTGATTTCCCGCGTATCCCTTATCCGAAAGACCAAACCGAGTTCGAGCATTTCCGTTCTTTTGGTAACCGGCTCCGCGAACTCCATCTTATGCACTCCGTTCCC
>SAMEA3663077__coassemble_147_pt1 | contig 30813 bp, 17 predicted proteins | sample SAMEA3663077__metabat2_high_PE_010 | metagenome-assembled genome bin SAMEA3663077 (sample SAMEA3663077) | pig gut metagenome | biome: pig gut; feature: pig-associated habitat; material: faeces | place: France | collected 2012
AACAAGCAGAGCGTTTTGCTCTGCTTGTTTTGTATCGAACGTTCTTATCTCGCTTCGCTCAAACGATCTGCTAAGCAGTGCGAATCTTGTCATCCCGACAAGATATACAAAACAGCAGAGTTCCGACTCCGATATTTTTGTCGAATTAGTGTTCAACTGATGCAAAAAACTGTCATTCATACAAATTTATGCATTTTTTTACGTATACTATTTGCAAATTCGAAATATATTTCGTACCTTTGCATGTTTGTGTGCTTTATTTCATTTATGAAACGGACGCGTACATGCGCTTATAAAATGCAAATACAATCTAAAATATAATATGATGAAAAACTACCATATCCGGTTCCTTTCTGTACTGTTTGTACTGACTCTATCGTTATGCTCGGCATACGCTGTGCCCGCTTATCGCGGTTGGCAAACCCGCACGCAGCCCGATGGCACAACCATCACTATCCGTCAAGTCGGTGATGAGTTCTATCACTATTGGGAGACCGAGGATGGCAAGATTGCAGCCGAGCAACCCGACGGCACATTCGTCGTTACTGACGCAGACCTCCCGACAGCTGAGCAGGTGCAAGCAAGACGACTGGCGTCCAAACGCTATGTTAAGCGCGCACTGATGGTGGGTGCAGCTACCAAACCTGCGCGTGCTTTGTTCATTCTTGTCAGTTTCAGCAATCAGTCGTTTAAAGACGCAAGTGCAACCTACTATAAATCAAAATTAGGCGATGCAACAGAAAGCGCAATGTCGATGTATAATTACCTCAAACAGCAGTCTAATGGCGCCTATGCGCCACCGGTTGACGTTTTTGGACCTGTTACATTGTCAAGTACGTACGCAACGTATGGCGCGAACGATTCCAATGGCGATGACACTAATCCCGCACAAATGATTGAAGACGCATGTTCAGCATTGGACTCGCAGATTGACTTTTCGCAATACGATAGCAATAGTGATGGCGTGGTGGATAACGTCTATGTCCTCTATGCCGGCAAAGGTGAAGCAGATGGCGGTGCGCCAAATACAATCTGGCCGCACCAATGGACTTTGCAAGCTGCAGGTATTACCTTACGACTGGATGGCAAATACATTCGCTCCTATGCCTGTAGCGCCGAACTGAACGGAAACGGCAAGTGTGCTATGGGTACTCCCTTGCATGAGTTCGGACACGTGATAGGATTACCGGATTATTATGACACCGAATACAAAAGCACAAATTATACGGAGAGTCGTACGCCGGGTGATTGGTCAATCATGGACCAAGGCTCATATAACAACGACGGCAATACTCCGCCAAACTACTCTATCTTCGACAAGTATTACCTCGGTTGGCTCACTCCTAAGTTCCTTGCCAAGGATGCAATAGATAATGTTACGCTTACCACCGCTTATGGCGACGGCTATCAGATTACCGGCGGTACATCGCGAGTAGCCTATAGCGACACCAACACGGTCTATTATATCGAGAACCGACAGAAGTCAGGTTGGGATGCTTACTTGCCCGGACACGGAATGGTAGTCTGGCAAGTCAAATACAATGCCACCAACTGGAATAACAACAACCTGAACAACACCGGTGGCTCTCCTCGATATACAGTTTTGTCTGCATCAGGTAATCCGAAAAATATAGGCAGTGAAACGGATCCGTTCCCCGGAACGGGAAATGTGAAGACTTGGACTCCGTTCACTGGTTGCGCTTTGACAGATATTACTGAGTCAGCAGGAAATATCACATTCAAATACAATGGTGGAATAGACTGCCATGCTATACTCACAAACGGAACAGGGTGTACCATCACTCCGAGCACAACTTGTGTTGAAAATGGCAACTCGTTTACCGCAACAATCACTCCTACCGACGAAACGTATGACTACACCAGCCTGGCTGTCAATTTAGGCAGCACAACGCTGACCAGCGGTACGCACTACACCTTAAGCTCTGACAAAAAAACGCTGACTGTCAAGGCTGCAGCAGTTACAGGTAGCGCCAGCGATGCGTTCACCATTACTGCCGTGTGGACCAAAAACAGATACAAATACGAATTGCTGGGTGAGAACTGCACCGAAGAACTCAGTGGCGCAGTTGCTAAAAATGCAGCATTGAATATTACTGTTACGCCTGGCGCAGGATATACGCTGGCAGACGCAGGTTGCTGGGATGTTTCAATGGGCGGCACACCACTGACCTACGGTACTGGCTTTACGTACAACAGCAGCACCCATACATTCTCTATAGCCTCTGTGACCGGTGATGTGGAGATTATGGCTTACGGCTCACCTTCTGTCACTTGGTACGCCAATGGCAGTTTGCTCGCAACCAATGTTGCTGTAGGTGGTACGCTTACTCTTCCTGACGCCCCGGCAAATTGCCCGAATGGCAAGAAGTTTGTCGGCTGGACTGCCAATAGCTCTGTATCAGGATCCAAACCTTCCGACCTGTTCACTTCTGCTGCAGGCGTAATCGTAACACCCGGAGCAACCTACTACGCTGTCTATGCAACTGCAAGTGAAGGCGGCTCTTCTACTCCGACAAAAGCGACCTCTATCGCTGTAGGTGACGAGGTAATCTTAGTATATGAAAAGGATAATACCAAAAAAGAGATGACGGGATTCTCATCTACTAAGACCGTGTATGGTACTGTGGCTGATTATACGACTACTCCCGCAGGCACCTATACGTTCCAGGTGGTAGCAGGTTCTTCTACCGGTACCTATGCGCTTAAGCATGGCTCGGTCTATGCGAATTGGTCGAGTGAGAATAGTTTGTCGTCTTCTGGAACGCTAAACGCTAATTCTTCGTGGAAAATTTCTTTTAATAACGGTAATGCAGTTATAGCTAATGCCAACACCTCAAGCAGAACAATTCGTTATAATACCAGCTCTCCGCGTTTCGCATGTTACACTTCAGGGCAAAGTGATGTTCAACTCTACAAAAAGGGTGCAGGCACCACATACTCCGACTACTCGCTTACTTGCGGCGAATTGTGTGCTCTTTCGGGCATAAGCCTCAATACCACCTCGGTGCAGAAGACATTTGTGACCGGCGCTACGCTGGATTATACCGGCTTGGTCGTAACTGCCAGTTACAGTAACTGCTCATCCAAGACTGTTAATCCTACCACTGTGACCGTTTCATCGGACATGACTGCTGCCGGCAGTAAAACGGTGACGGTCAGCTATACCGAGAATGGTACAACCAAAACCGCCACTTACACAATCAACGTTGTTGCACCCTATACTGTTACATACAAAGCTTGTGGTGACGTGTTCACAACGCAGCAATATGCTCCCGGCGCAGCACTCGTACTGCCTGAGAATCCCGGGGGCTACGATGGCCTGACCTTTGCCGGTTGGACAACTACCGAGCACCACACAGGTGCATCAGCACCTGCTGACTTGTTCAGCACCGCTGGTAGCAAAACGGTTACCGCCGATGTAACCTATTACGCTGTATTCTATTAAATCTGAACCTTGAAAAACGAAATAGTTATGAAAACTATACATACAATAAAAGCCTTTACACTTTTCCTCCTGACTGCGCTTGTGAGCGTAAGTGTTACCGTTTGGGCAGGGGACGTAACTCCTTCTGTTACGTTGGCGACGTATTATTCTGCAGCCAACGGAAAAACGTCTAATGCATTGCGCACTGCATTGCAGGGAATAATTGACGGCCACACCACCATAAGCTATGACAACCTGAGATACCTCATGAAGTACTCTGATACGGATGAGGCAAATGGTACGGATGTAATAGATATTTATTCTACCTGTACGTTTACGGCTGGCGCAACATCGTTAACTTGGGTGGGCAGTGGATCTGTTGGCGACGGGATGAACCGCGAACACACTGTTCCGCAATCATGGTTCACCAAGGCTTCACCAATGGTTTCTGATGCGTTCCATATCTACCCGACAGATAGCAAAGCCAATAATAACCGCAGTTCGTATCTGTATGGCGAATTTTCGGGAACAGGAACTTCTAATTCCTCGTCCTCATGCTCGGAATCAGGCAAGAAAAGTGAATCCGGAACAAAAACGATTGCTTCGTACTCCTATGGTGGTACGACCTATAGTCCGACAGCCACTTATTCGGGAATAGTGTATGAGCCTGCTGATGAGTTTAAAGGAGACATAGCTCGTGGCTATTTCTATATGGCAACAAGATATGCCTCTGGTACAGGAACGGCTAATTGCTCTAATTGGTCGGGAGGAGCTTTCGGATCGGATAACAACGGCTTTACTAACTATACAGCCGAGTTGATGCTCAAATGGCATCGAATGGATCCTGTTTCGCGTAAAGAACTTATCCGAAACGAGGTTATATATGGTAATACCAAATACAACAAGAGCAATTACAAACAGGGTAACCGCAATCCGTTTATTGACTATCCTGAACTCGTTGAATATATTTGGGGCAATAAGAAAGGCCAGAACGTAAATATCAGTGATTTGACTTCTGGCTACACTGAAGCAGGAACAGGTACCCCGACAACTACTTTTAATGTAACATTGTGGCGTAACGGAAGTTCTCAGGTTATTACCGGTCAAACAGGTACATATAACCTGCCTGCCAAGAATACCGAGGCTGATGCTTGCGCTAACTGGGCATTCGACGGCTGGGCAACAAGTAAGGTGAACGAAACAACAACTCAACCGGGTTATATAACATCAGTTTCTTCAGAAAGTACCGTCTATGCAGTCTATGCCAAGACCGAATCCGTCGGCAGTGCACCGCACCGCGCAACGATGGCGACAAGTACGGTGGCGTCGGTAACGTTTAGTGATGCAAATTCGGATGGCAATTCTGAAATAAATAATTCTATTGCAAAAAATGTTAGTTCATCAACAGGTATATCATCGTATAGCGGTTCGAAAGTATATGCCGGCACAACCGGTGTGAAAATAGGTTCTGGCAGTGCTAGTGGTTCAATCACGCTAACTTTATCCTCTGCAGCCAATGTTAAATCTGTTGTTGTTAACGCAAAGAAATATGGTTCAGATTCCGGTACATTAAGTGTGAAGGCTGGTTCTACAGCTGTAGGCAGTGCCCAAAGTCCGAATGCTACTGCGGGTGACTTAACTTTCACAGCAACAACTGCGGTAAGTAACACTACTACTATTACCGTCGCAACATCTTCTAAGCGTGCGTACATAAAATCTATCACAGTAATCGCAGAAACTTCCGGCGGCGGCTCAACCACCACAACCTACTACGCCAGCGAACCGGAGGAATGCAACTGCTCGGGGCAGTTAGACACTCCGGCGGTGACGGCTACACCGAGTGACGGCACAATCACTCTGATGTGGGATGATGTAAGTGGCGCAACGAACGGCTATTCGGTTACTATCGACAAGGGCGTAGGATACACCACCGAGTGTGGCGCTGTAGAGATAAGCGAGGTTACGCACTCCGGCACAACCAACACCTGTGTAATCACAGGTCTGGTGAACGGATTGAGCTACACGACGAGTGTGGTAGCCAATGGCACGACCTCGACGTGCGAGAGCGCCGCCGGTACGGCTACCGCTACTCCTGTCGGTTGTAACCCATGGGATATAACCTTCGGCTATAGTTCGTATACCTTGACTGCCGGAGGGGCAACCGTCTCGCCGACCATCACCGGTACGCAGCACGGTGCTGTAACGTATGAGTCAAGCAACACGTCTGTACTGACAGTTGACGCTTCGGGTGTAGTCACGCCGGTAAGTGCCGGTACAGCCACCGTTACCGCCCACTGGTCTGGCGACGGAACTTACTGCCCGAAAGATGTGACCACTTCAACCTTCACGGTCAACGGTAAGGTAATCGTTACCTTCGACAAGAACGACGGCAGCGGTACTACTACCACACAGCAAGTTGATTACAATACAGCCACCGCTCTTACGGCAAACATCTTCAACCGCACAGGTTACACCTTCCTGGGCTGGGCTACAGAAGCAAGTGGCGCAAAGGTCTATAACGATGGCGCGTCGATTACTATCACGGCTGCTACTACTCTCTACGCTGTTTGGCAGGCGAACACCCACAAGGTGACCTTCTCTCCGTCACCGACCGGCGCAACAGTTAAGGTGAATAATAGCAGCAGCTCGCCCGTGAACAGTGTGACTTATGGCTCAACGGTAACTATCGTGATTACCCCTGCTGCACACTACACGGTAAGTAGCGTAACTGCCGATGGCGGTATAACTATCACCGGTTCGGGCAGCAACTGGTCATTCACTATGCCGGATAAGGATGTGGCTATCAATGTCACCATGGTTGAGGATACGAAATATACTGTCAATTGGTACGTATCCGGCACACCGACCGAAGAAGTGAACTATGCAGGCGAGGCACTTGCCGGTATAGCTAACCCGACAATCGATTGCAACGGCAAAGTCTTTGTGGGCTGGACTGCAACTGCCGACTACTCGGATGCAACCACAGCCCCCGCTGACCTGTTCACGGATGCAAGCACCAAAACTATGCCCTCCAACAACAGCACGAATTACTACGCCGTGGTCGCAGAAGAAACCAGTACTACAGCTGTGGTCGCTAATGAATGGACGCGAATTACTGACATTAGTCAACTTACTGATGGCGCAACGGTAATGCTTGTGCAATATTATAGCAATAAAGCAATAAATAATACCCCCGGTGCTACTTCATGCACTGCTAATGCTGAAATAACTAATACAAATACGGCACTACGTTGGACAGCGGTTAAGAGTGGAACAAAATGGAAATTCAAGACAAGTGCTAATAAGTATTTGAGTACGTCGGCATTAGATAATTACACTACTTTAGCTTTAGATGCCACATACGATGAATGGACAATCACTGCAGACAATGGAGGTGGAGACGGATCTAACAATACGTATAATAATTCGAATTGCTTCATATTAAATAATGGTAGCGATTTGGAATATTACAATAGCACATTCAAGCTATATACCTGGAGTCTCAAGTATTCATCTGCATACCCCTTCTACATTTATATACAAAAGACAACAGGCTCCACCACATATTCCGACTACTCAACATCGTGTTCGGCACCTGTACTGTACGAGATTACTGTCAACGATACCGAACATGGTACTATCACAACTTCGCCAAGCGAAACAGCTGCTTCAGGAAGCACAGTAACCGTCACCATCACTCCTGATGAGTGGTACAATCTGGCTACGTTGACCGTTGAGGATGCAAACGGAAGCCCGATTACCGTCAACGGCGATGGTAACACTCGTACGTTCACTATGCCCGAGAGCAATGTGACGATTTCTGCTACATTTGTCGAGAAGCAAAAGTACGCCATCAACTTCTACGTGGAGGGCACACTTGCAAGCTCACAAAACGTATATGAAGGCAGCACACCCAACGTGCCGTCTGATCCGACTCCGTGTGACGGCGGCTACACCTTCGTTGGTTGGTGGACGAACACCTTGGATGCCGAGAACACCACAGCCCAGACATGGATAACTGATTTTACCGTGTCGCAAGACCAAGATTACTACGCCGTATTTAGCTATAGCGAGGGTGGTGGTGCAAGTTCAGTAACCGACGTACTGACTCGCGCAACAACAGGAATTACCGAGACAACATATAGTGAATGGAGTGGTAAAACACTTACATCCGATGCCGTATATGCCGGTCAGTCAGCCGGAGGCAATACGTCAATCCAACTCCGCAGTGATAATAATAACTCAGGAATCGTTACCACTGCTTCTGGTGGCAAAGTAACAAAGGTTACTGTAGAATGGAATAGTAAGACCAAAAGCGACCGAACTTTGAATGTGTACGGTAAGAATACACCATATTCCGCTGCAACAGACTTGTATGGAGACAACGCCGGTACTTTGTTAGGCACAATCGTTCGCGGTACATCTACCGAGTTAACTGTTACAGGAGATTATGCATATATTGGTCTTCGTTCCGCTAGTAATGCGATGTATCTGACAAGCGTCTCTGTCACTTGGAGCGCTGGCGGTGCAAGCACTACGTACTACACCACCTCCACCTGCTCTGAACCCGAGCCGATGATGATGGTCAGCGAACTGGATGGTGCATACTTGGCCGTAACGCACGAAATAACCGAATCGGCTATAGCTGCCCTCGAACTAATCGGTCTCAACGACACCTACTACTACAAACCCGGAACAAACACCGCTGACATCACATGGTATATTCAGCGCGGACGCGCTAGCAACTACCTCTCCAACAGCACCGGTCAGTATCTGGCTGTGGAGGGAAAGAATATTGCTATGCGTGCAGAGCGTTTTGCATGGACTGTCAACGATGCCGGTCAGTTCGTAACAGCCGAAAATACAGGTCTGTGCTACGATAGCAAGAACCGCGCCTTTGTTGTCGCCGACAAGACAGGAAACGATGCCAACAACTGGCACCTGTCAGTCTCTGCATCCGAGCAGAGTCTCAATGCCTTGCAAGAGGCTAAGACCTACACCCGTAGCGGAGTAACTGACGACCAGTATATCACAATCTGTCTGCCGTATGCTATCAGTCAAACATTCCTTGAGACTGCCGAAGTATTTAACGTCTCAGGTAAGTTTGTAAGCGGCAGCAGGGTAACAGGTGTTGCCCTGACGCCTGAAGAAGGTATATTGGAAGCCGGCAAGCCATACGTAGTTCATACACTCTCTTCTCCGCTGAATGCATATTACGGCGAGATTACAGCTGCCGAGGTCGTTCCTGCGCTCGGATTGGTTGGCAACCTGAGTGAGGAACCGTTGACGGTACCTGCCGGTTGCTATGGCTTGTCAAACAGCCGTCTGCGCCTCGTAACAGAAGGCGGTCGTGCCACTACAGGGCAGTACAAAGCCTACTTCGACCTAAGGGATGTGCCGGAGGTAAGTGCCACCGACCAGCCAATGGGCTCCAAGATGATGTACACTACTGATACAACTGAAACGCCTACTGATGTCGATGCGTTGTCCGGCAATTCATCCCAAATCAACTGGCAGTTGCCGGTATATAATGTGCTTGGCATTCAGGTGGGCGAAGACGCGACAGGTGTGCTTATACAGAACGGAATAAAGTATCTCAAATACTAAGACAATAAAAAATATCTATACCCGTTTATGATTGGTGCTGTGTGCGCTGAAGGGCCTACTTAATTTCGACTTAATCTCGACTTAACCCCGACTCAACCCCGACTTAATCTCGACTTAACCCCGTCTCAACCCGATGAAGTTGGTCATTTATCTTAAGAAATCTTAAGAAACAATTTGTCAACGGATAACTTTTTTGCCATCAATAATCAAAAGTCTCATCGGTGACAAGTCGGATAGTATTGGTAGATTGCGCGAGGTTGTCGATAGCACCGTTGTTGAGCGGGCAATAGAGTTCGAGCGAAGAGCAAAGCATCTTGCCAGCCACAAAGGCTGCAACTTCGTCAGCATTCATGCCGGCACGCCAGAAGTGCATGTCGCTAACATTGCACATACCGCCAAGATTAACCTTGCTGAGCAGCATCTTGCCGTCAGAAACGCTCTGCTGAACGCCATCGAAATAGATATACGTCTTACCTGCAGCGTAGTAGTGCGAAATAACTATCGTATGCCAATTGGCATCGGTAGGCAAAACAGCAGGTTGTAGCGGAGCAACGCCCTCATTGACATCAAGTTTCATTTGCATTCCGCTGACATTAGCAATGCGGAAAGCCAAAGTGAACGAATGCACTTCGTCTTCAGGAACAAACTCAATTGTTTGTTTGCCGTTCAAAGCAATACCTTTGCCTGTCTGGCGTGCGGGTTTGGTTTTGCCTGCAGCAAGTGCATCGAAGAGCGAAGGAACGATGGTGTGCATCATTTCAGTATGACCGGTATGGTTGGGGTGATAGATATCGTCGCCGTTCTGATAGCCGTCAGCCCACTGTCCGTTGCCCTTACAGTTATCTACAGCACCAAGGAGGTTGATAGTAGGGATGTCCCACTCATGCATCTCAAGGTTCATCTGCTTAACGTACGCATAGTCGGTAGCATTGTAATCGCCACGGGTATAGTTGTTGGAAGCGATGACAATCTTGCCTTTGTCCTCACCCAGTTCGGCGAGTTTGAGCATGTTGGTCTTCCACTGGTTGTAGATACCTTGCGGATTGGCAGCGCCATGGATACCTTCGTTGCCCAAGCCCAGACCGATGACTACGAACTTACCGCAATCACCATACATATGACCTTTGTAGCGCGAGAGGAGGTTAAGCGTGTTGTTGCCGTTGATAGAAGTGTTGCTATATTCGTACTCGGGCAGTGCGTTATCCGCCTGATGACGTGCAGCAAGCAACTGACCGAACTGCCAAGCGTAACCGTGCTTAACATTCGACACTTCATCTGCACCCTGGCCGTTGCAAACCGATGAGCCGAAGAAAGTGATCTTGTTGTCGGCAACCTCCAAGCACTCGATGCTATAGGTGAAGTTGCGCATATCCAATATTATATCTTTGCGTCCGTGGCGCATAGGGATATCCTCAACGCCGTAGCCACAATCCTCCTGATCGGGCGTAAAACCAACGATGCCCTCAACGCCATTGCGCGCTTTGACGGTATAATCCCACGACGAGTTGAAGCAGAACTGTCCGCGCTCGGCGTCACTGCCTGTATATGCCACAAGGTCAAGCGTGTCACGCCAAACGCCGTTGCCACGATACGTGAGTGCAACGCCTGCAGCATTCCAACCGACAGTGGTAACATTACCAACGATACCTGCACGAGTGATAGCGAGCGAGGTAAAGGATTTGGCAGTCGTGTTATACACAATGCGATAAATGCCATCTGTGAGAGCACAAACAGTCTCGGAAAGTTTAGTGCCTTCCGGTGTCTCAAATGAGAGCGAACCTCCATTGGTTATACGGCAGAAAGCCTCGAAAGATGTTCCTTCAGTTTTGCTTTCGGGTGCACGAAGCGTCATAGCAACTTCACTTCCCTCAACAGCCGTACCCTTCATCAGCAGGGCTGTATATTTGGTTTCTTCAGCCGGTGTCGGTTTGTAAAAATCGCCATACTGCTCGATGCGCATGGCATTGATGTGCTGGTACGAGCCGCGCTCACCGCTCAAAGCCAACAGGATGGAACCGTCCGCAGCGGGGAAGATGGGTTCAGAAGCCGAGAACGCAAGCAGGCAGACGGCTGCAAACACAAGGGAGGTGCGTTTCATAGCAATTTAATACGTTGAAATCATGGGAGGTAATCGGCCTCCCATGACCAAATGATTGCTTATTGAGCAATACCTGCAGCGTTGAAACGAACGCCGTTGTTCTCGATGATGACTTGACCGTTCTCGATGCGTTTGATAGATTTGGCATTGAGTTGGATGGTCTGAACAGCATCACCTTCGGTAGCTATGGTGAGTGTAGCAGCAACCTTTTCGTAGTCAACCACCAGAGTGATGGTTACATCCTGATAAACAGCATCAGGATCCTCAGGCTTCATGTTGTCGCAAGGAGTTGCAAGCTTGAGAGGAGTGTTTACATTCCAGTTGCCTGCTTCACCCTTCGGTGCACCGAATTGAACAAGCCAATTACCATACACTACCTTAAACTCACCGCTGAACTCAGGAAGGAGAATCTCATAGGTATTGGTCTGGCCTTCTACGGCAGTCATCTTAGCTACATCGTCACACTCCCATTTCTGCCATGCGCCGGGAATGAACCAGTCGTTCTCGGTTACATAGAACGTGCCGCTGACGAGTTTGAGGATGTGTTCGTCACCATTGATGGTCAGAGTGAGCACCGCATTGGTGTAGCCGCCGAACGGATTAGCCAGTGCAATATCATTGCCGCCAAGTTGCAGGGTATAATCCTCACCTAGAACGACACCTGCACCATTCGAAGCGTACTCCGTACCCCACTTGCGCTCCTTGATGATCTTGAACTGACCATTGAGATCTGCCACGGTAGCGGTGAGCACACCGTTAACGTCAACGAACTCAATTGCATCAGCCAAACTCCAGTTGTTGGTGCAACCGCCTATGAGGTAGTAGGGATCTGGAGCAGCGCTGTGGTCAGACAATGTGCCGGCTACGAGAGAGATAACGAGTGCATCCGGATTGGAAGCATCAAGGGTTAGCTTGGCATCTTTGTAACGCCAGTCGCCCTCTTGGGGGAAAAGAATGCTGGCATTAGCCGGAGCGTCTGCTTCACCCTGGCTGTCGTCACACTTAACGAGGTTGTACGAGCCGTTCAGGGCAACACCTTCGCCTGCGGCTGCAGCACCGTGCTGCGGGTGCCAAGCGCCATTCTCAGTAACCTTGAACTCGCCATAGAGGTCAGCAACTTCAAGCGTAAGTACACCGTTGACATCGGTGAACTTCCATGCGTCATTGTTGTTACTCCAACCGTTAGCTGCTCCGACGAAGTAATAGTCGGTTGCGTTGATAGCCATAGCAGCCATCAGCGCCATTGCAAAAGTAAATAACTTTTTCATGATAAATTGGTTTTAAATAGTTAACTATTATAATGATTGCTCATTATTTTCTATTTAGGGATGACACAAGTCGTCACACTCTTTCCCGGCAATGTGAGCGAGAAGAAATGTTCGCCTGCTTCAATCTGCATGGTCAGTCCATCGCTGTTCTCGTTCATCAGCACAACGCCATACGTGCCATCAGGATTCTCGGCTGCACAAACAGTAACATTGCTTGGCTGATAGCCTTTGGTTCCGATACGCGTAGAGCCTGATTTGAACGCCTTGCTCAGGTGACCGATAGCATAGTAGTGGCTGCGTTTGGTCAGGGTGGTATAATCCTTGCTGGACACATCCACTGCGCCGAAACATGTATTGCAGGCACCGGCACCTCCATGAGGTCCGCGGTTGTCATCAAGCATAAAGTTCCAAACGATAACCGCCTTGCACCAACGTGTAACCGTAGCCAGACAGGTGTTCTTCATCTCGCTCATCAGGGATGTGCTCATATTGTCACCATCATTCCAGGTACCGATCGAAGTCTCTGTGAAATACAGGTTCTTGTCAGGTGCCGCTTTGTGAATCTGCTCAAGCTCGGCAGGCGAGCCACCGTAGTTGTGATAAGCCGCGCCATCAATATACTTGGAGGCTTCGGAATCATTGTATATCCGAAGCGGATAATCGTTCTGATCCTCTTTGTTATCGTAATTGTAATTGTGGTCAAATACGATAATCTTGGTTTGGGTATTCGTAGCCTCAAAAGTAGGTCCAAGAGCAGTCTTGACAAAGTCGCGCTCCTGCTGCCAAGGCATATACAACGACATGGAGTTACCCCAGTTCAGCGGTTCGTTTTGGACAGTAACACTCTCTATATGTATGCCTTCCCGTTCAAACGCCTGAATCCAATAAACGAAGTACATAGCGTAATCCTGATAATAATCAGGGTTGAGATAGCCGCCTACCCAATTGTTGTACTGGTTCTTGGTATTTATATCATCCACTTTCATCCAACGTGGGCATGACCAGGGTGTTCCCATCACCTTGAGATCAGGATTGATGGCCAGAATCTCCTTGAGTACGGGAATGATATAATCCACCTCGTCGGATGTGAGTGAAAAATTATCTATTCCGAACTGATCGCAGCAGGTATAGTCGTAGTTGCTTTTGGCATTGAAATCCGAACCACCTATAGGCACGCGGACATAACTATACCCCATACCGTCGCTGACGCTGAATGTCTCTTTCAGCAGTTTTTGCCGTGCATCCTGCGGCATGCGCATCAGGTTGTACGCACTTGCACCGGTGATAGCTGCGCCAAAACCGTCGAACTGCTGATAGCGCGTCTTGGGGTCAAGCGTCAGCGTAATCTCGGGGCTCATGTTCAGTCCTTCGATGAAGTTCTTGCCCACCTTGTCGAAATGCATGGTGTTGTCGGCTGTGGTGATATAAGTCATCACATCGTGCTTGACAGTCGGGGTGTCAGGATGGGTGCCCGGATTGGTGTGAGGATCCTTGCAGCCTGCCATGAGCAGGACTGCAAGAGATAGCATCAATATCTGTTTCATATTAACGGATTTTTTCGTAGGTTGTTGTCATCTTGTTCTTATCGAGAGTGATTCGATAGATGCCGTCGATAGGAGCAGTCGTGGCGATCCAGTTGCCTTTCTCGTTGCCGGTCGAACCATCGTTCTTAGTTATACCTTCGGAAGAGTTGCCATGTATGGTAAGTCCGATCTGCTCGTAATCACCGCCTACTTCTTCTCCACCCCATCCATGCTGATGGAAGAACTTGAAGTTAAGCGAACCGTAATCGTCGAAATCGGCATTTTCGCCATTGAGCATATATACGGTGAACTGATAGGTCTTAGGTGCCACAGTGCGTGCTACGAAGTTCTGGTTCGGGCTATCGAATCCCCAACCGCTGGTAGCCGAAGGTGTCCATGAGGGTTGGCCAAGGCCTACACCGCACAGATACATTACATCAGGCTCGGTCAAGTCGTACAACGGCTCAACTACCAGATAATCCTCAGCCACCTTGTACGACAGATAATACTGGCCTTTCTCGCCGAGGAACTTCACCTTGTTGCCACCCAGATACTCCATGTAATCAAGGTTATATGCTTTCTGAAGATCCACCACGCCGGTTATCTCGACCTCGCTGTTCTTGTCGAAGAATATCTTAGCACCAAGATACTGCTTTCTAACCGCTGACGAACTGATATAGGCAGGTTCTTCAGCCAGATCAGTCAGCACGTCGATAGCCGTAACGGGTGCGGCAATCTTTCCACCAATGGTGACTTCGAAACTCAGCGGGTTGAAGATGATAGTATCGATCGTCTCGAAGTTATCGTCCTCGAGGATAATCGGTTTGGCTTCTTCGGCATCGAACTGCTCTTTCGTAATCAACTGCAGATTATCGTTCACCATGCCGAACACCGGTGTCTTCCAATCTACACGGCCAAACTTGGTCCCGGTAACTGCCAGCAAGCACTGGATGGATTTCGGATACTTGAGATCATACGCCACAAACGCCTCTTTCTCGGCATCCCATGTCATCTGCTTGCCCTTACCAATCGCGCCGTAGGAGACGGCAGGAGGCATGATGTACATCGTTTCCAATGCAGGGCGACGACCTGTGCAACCGGTAAGAATCAGGTTGGTGGCTGTACCTTCAACATTCGTCGCGGTGAGATAAATCTTTACCTCCTCACCTTCGGGCATGTTAGGTCCGAACGGCACAGCGTACTTCAAGTCAGCCTGGAAGTGATAATCCTTGGTGCGTACAACTTCGGTCGCTACCACACGCAGTCCCACCATCACTTTGACTTGCAATTGCGAGAGCGGAGTCTGTTTCTCGTTTATTTCCACGCGGAAAGCCACACTGTCAGTACCGAACAGCACGCTCTCGGTAAGCATGGTGGCCGTCATCTCGGGGTTACCCTCCGGATACACCTCACGGAAATGCTCGGGTTGGCATGCCACCATCAGCAGCGCTGCCAATGCGATATTAATATACTTTTTCATAAAGTTACTTACTATTTAATGGTTAACCAACTATTAATATCCGGGGTTCTGTACCAGATTGGCATTCTTATCGAGTGCCGTTTGCGGGATAGGCATCAGTCGGTGATCATCCACGAACGGTCTGGCTTGACGTATACGTCCCTCGTCCCGGGCATCGATGCCGTTCATCACTTCGAGCAGTTTGCCAAAGCGGATGAGGTCGAACAATCGTTGTCCCTCCAGCGCCAGTTCGAGTCGGCGCTCGTTGAGGATGGAGTTAAGCATAGCCTCTTCGCTTCCGGTCTTGGCAATATCCAGAGCAGGCAGATTGACGCGTGCACGGATCTCGTTGGTCAGCGTAGCAGCACCAGCCAGATCGCCCTTGTGCGCCAACGCTTCTGCTTTCAGCAGTTGAATATCCGCACCGCGCAGTTTGATGATACTGTTGTATGCAGAGCGGCACTTGTACATAAACGGATAATGCGTAGCCGGGTAGTAGTTGCTCCAAGAGCAATCGTAATAGACGATAGTCTGGTCGCGGCGGACAACATCACCTTCCTTGTCAAAGGCTGCAATCAAATCACGACTCGGAGTGATCCACTTGGCCCACGTGAAGTTGGCATCAGGGTCTTCCAGCGGACGTCCGAACATCCATGTCACCCAACTGCCGCTGCCGGAGAAATACTGCATCTCAAGGATAGACTCAACCGAGTTACGCAAGGTAGCGTCTTTCTTATCCTCATCGTATCCCCACAGGTCAGCGAAGTTCGGCTCGAGACGAATACCGTCAGCGAATACGAGGTCGCAATATTCAATCACCTTGTCCCACTCGCCAAGTTCAGCGTTGAGTTTGGCCAGCAGTGCATAGGCTACGGTCTTGCTTAGCCGCGTTTTGTCGCCAGGGTTCAATGCCGGTGCATCAGGTATAGCCGCCAGCAGGTCTTCGCCTACACGTTTGTAAGCGGAATCTTGAGAAACAGGTTTGGGGAAATATATAGGATACACCTCCTCGATGTTAGCTGCCGTGATATCTGGGGCTTCGCTCAGGTTCAGAGGTATATTGCCAAACCAGTGTGCGAGGTCAAATATCATCATGCTGCGGAATATCAGCGCTTCGGCCTTCCACTGCTTGCGCTCACTTTCAGCAAACGACGGGTCTGGCACAAGGTCGATATTGCTGATTACCACGTTTGCTTTAGCTATATCCTCCAGATAACGATCCCAGTCGCGGGCTATATCCGGATTGGAAGCGTCAAGCGCGTTGGTTTCAACGGGTACTACCTCTGCACCGGTTGTTCCGGCGTAGGCGTTGTCTGCACGTGCCTCACCGAACAACAGATAATCGAGATACCAGTGCTCCTGACGATCGCGCATGACATTGTACAGGTCGTTGTACACAGCGTAGATAGCCGCACGGTCCTTGAACTTGATACGTGCCGTATCGCCGTCACCCGTACTCAGGTTAAGTTCCGACTGGTCGGACAGCGGTTCACGATCCAGGCTGCAAGCCATCAGTCCTAAAACTGCAAAGCTCAATATATAGATGTACTTTTTCATATCGTTTTCGAATTTAGTAGTTAGAACTCGATGTTAATACCCAGTACGAACGAACGTGTCTGCGGATAAGTGCCGTAGTCCAGACCTTGCACAGTACCGGAGTTGCCGTTCTGGTTAACCTCAGGATCCATGCCGAGATACTTGGTCAGCGTGAACAGGTTCTGCGCCGAGAAGTACGGTTGCAGCCGTGTCATACCAATACGCTTCATCCATTCGCCAGAGAACTCATAACCGATAGTTAGGTCTTTCAGTCGAATGTAACTGCCGTCCTCCACGAAATAATCGCTGACGCGCATGTCGAAACCTGCCTTAGGAATGCTGGTTTGCATACCCGGTCGACGCCAGCGGTCAAGGATGCGGGTCGATTGGTTCTTAGCATCATACATACCCTCGGTCTCTATTCGGCTGGCATTGAAGATGTCGTTACCATACGAGCCTTGCAACAGGAAACTGATGCTTACGCCATAGAAGTGGAAACTGTTCGTCATACCAAACGTGAAATCCGGGTTCGGGTCACCGATGTATGTACGGTCGTTAGCCGTCACCTCACCATCGCCATTGACATCCTGATAGATCAGTTCACCTGTCTCGGGGTCAACACCGCCGGTCTTATAACCGTAGAACGAACCGAGAGGCATGCCCGGTGTGTTGCGCACGCAGTACTCGGCGAGCACATCGGTTACCTTGGCATCGTAATAAACCTGACTGGTGGCAAGTTTCTCCAGACGGTTCTTGTTATGCGAGATATTGAACTGTGTATCCCACTTGAAGTTCTTCTTGACGAAGTTGTGCGATGTGATGCTGAACTCAACACCCATATTACTCATTTCACCTTCATTACGCTGGATGGAACTTACGGCAGCCGAGCCGGCAGGCAGGCTAACCCACATCAGCATGTTGGTGGTATATTTGTAGTACCAGTCGAAGGTGAACGACAGACGGTTCTTCAGAAGTGTCCAGTCCAGTCCGACGTTGGACTGAGTGGTTGTTTCCCAAGTCAGGTCAGTGTTACGCAGTGAGCTTTGGCTATAGGTCGGCACAGCATGCTCGTTACCGGTTGTCCACCAATCCTGACGATTGATGTTGTAGCGCTCGAGATAAGCATAATCGCCTATGCCGGCTTGGTTACCGGTCTGTCCCCAACCGCCACGAAGTTTGAGGTCGTCAATCCAGTCAACATCCTGCATAAACTGCTCGCCGGATATACGCCATGCGGCACTCACTGACGGGAAGAATCCCCAGCGATGTTTCGGCGCGAGTTTGCTCGAACCGTCTGCACGGAAATTGGCGGATATCAGGTAGCGGCTATCATAATTATAGCTTACGCGCGCGAAGCCTGACATGATTGCCCAAGCTGAAGCCGAGGTGCTTGTGCTGCCCGGATCAATCTTATTGGCGGCATTCAGTGTCTGGATCGTTCCGTCGGCATAATGGCTACCGTAGATGCCTGCCCACGTGTACATCGAGTTTGTCCACGATGAGCCGAGCATTATGTCAAGATTATGCTTGTCGAACTGACCATTGTAGTTGAGCACGTTGTCCCAGATGGTTACCTGATCAAAACTGCGAGTATCTGTACCCTCGCCATATTGGTTACGTCCCCATGAGGTCTTCTCGGGATCAAGGAACGAGGTATAATTGATGATTCGCAGGTCCTCGGTGATAGTGGTTGTGAACTTCAGCGAGTGAACGAAATTGTCATCGCGTTGGAACTTCTTGGTATCATATAGTGTTATGATACCTTTGCCACTGGCGAGCATACGATGCTGCAGCGTGTGTTGGTTCTTGTAGCGCTCAATGTTCTCCAGCGGGTGAGTGATGTTGCTCACGCCGTAGAAGTTGGTGTAATAATGATTCGGATTCTCGGGATCATATATCGGCGCATAGGTCGGTGTGTTGATTACCGACAGCACCAGACCGCCACGGTTAGCACCTGTACCAGAACTGATACCGCCCTGATTGTCGCTATAAGCATAAGCCACGTTGGCGCCGATGTTCAGCCACTTGGTTACATCCACATCCAGTGCGGTGCGGAAGTTGTAGCGGCTGTACTTGGTGGTGTTGACTATACCTACCTCATTCGTATAACCGCCGGACAGGAAGTAATTAACCTTGTCGGTGCTACCGCTGACATTCAACTGATAGTTTTGTGTTGAACCGGTGTGATACGTTTCATCAAACCAGTTCGTCCGGTCCGTCAAGCCGTCGGGCAGCACTACATTCGAGCCGAGATCCTGCAGATACTGCTTGTACTGCTCGAAGTTCAGGCTCTCCATACGTTTGGCGACCTGTGTCCAGCCACCGTACATTGAGAAGCCTACTTTCACCTTCTCTGCACGGGCATGACCGGCCTTGGTGGTAATCATAATCACACCGTTGGCAGCACGGCTACCGTAGATGGCGGCAGACGAGGCATCCTTCAGGATCTGCATACTCTCAATGTCGTTGGGTGCGAGAAAATCGATATCGGTCATCGGCACTCCGTCCACTACATACAACGGATCGTTGCTGGCGTTCATGGATGTTGTACCACGCACGCGAACAACCATTCCGGTGCCCGGCTGACCGTTCGGTTTGACTACCGTCACACCGGCAGCCTTACCTTGCATAGCCTGGGCGGCTGAGGTGATAGGCAGTTTCTCCAGATCCTCGGTATCAACCGATGAGATAGCCGTAGTCACGTCACGCTTCTTCTGCGTACCGTAACCTATAACTACCACCTCCTCGATAACCTCGGTGTCTTCCTGCAGCACAACACGTACATTCGTCTTGCCGGCCAGGGAGACATTGGCAGTCTTCATACCTACATAACTAACTACCAACGTCACATTTGCGTTGGGAACATCTAAAGCAAACTGTCCGTCAAGATCTGTGACGGTACCGTTGTTTGTGCCCTGCTCCAGGACACTTGCTCCGATTACCGGTTCGTTGTTTGCATCGAACACGGTGCCGGTCACTGTCACCGCAGCCATCGCAGGCAACGCTAACAGGATGAACAAAGCAGTCGTAAATAATTGGTGCTTCATAGCGTTATTTGATTGGTTAATATGTTTCAGGATAATTGCTTTCATGGTTGCGGTTGACCTGAAATTTTATGCAAAGTTACGAAATATTTCGAATATATGCAAGCACACGCGAGTATTACAAACCCTCTAAGTGGATATCGATTTTAGTTAAATAACAATATATCAGCCGCAAACGAATAAACAAGCATAAGAAAAAAGTGGTCAAAAAGTGACATGCCGAGTTTGCAATCTCGCATACTTTCCCGTGTAATTTTAGATGCAGCAGATGAAACATTTGCTTTTGTTGACATATTTTTGTACCTTTGCCTGCGTAAATCTTAAATCTTGATATAATAGTCAGAACACTAAAATCAATACTCATGTCTCCACATCAGTTTGTATTACTTTGTATGTTGTCGCTCAGTACATTTGCTTATCCGCGCAGTACCGGTAGCGACTCACTGCTGGTCACCTACGATTTCATGGTAGCGGATGCCGGGCGGTTCATAGCGTTGCGACAAGCACAGATTGATTCGATATGTGCCTTACCCGCCTCAGCAGCCAACAGTTTGCAGATTGCCGAACTGTATGTACCCTACAAGAGTGATCTGGCACTGCACTACTACTCGGAGGCTATAGATGCCCACGAGCAGAACATATCCACGCTGGCAGCCATACGCCGCATGCGTTTGCTGGCATCTATTGGCAATTACGATGCTGCGTTCAGCGAGCGGAACAAACTGCCGACTATCCCCGATGCGTACATGGTGACCTATTACGATGCCATGTACCGTCTGTACAACGAAGCATCGATGTCCACCAAACTGCAGTCGTATGCCGACGACTACCGCAACAACGCCAACGCGTATGCAGACTCGCTGATTATGTACTGCGATGCGCAGGGGTGGCGTCCGATGGAATATTTCCGTCAGTGCATCACGCGTGCCAACAGCCGTCGCGACTATCTGACAGCACTGGCTTATACCGACTCGGCTATGGCGCGGCTCACGCCGCAGATGCATGATTACGCAATCTTTGCCTTCGAGCGCGCCATCATCTACCGCGAGATGGGCAACACACAATCGTTTCACCAATGGCTGTTACGCTCGGCGATAGCCGATGTGCAGTGCGGAGTGACGGACAACGGTTCGTCGTGGATGGTAGCCATGGAGGCATACAATACCGGCGATTTGGACCGCGCATATCGTTATATCAATTACTCGGTGAACAATGCCAACACTTTCAACACCGTAACCCGTTATCAGCAGATTGCCCCGTTGGCACTGATGATTACCCGTACGCACGAGGATGAGCAGCAGCAGTTCAACTTCCGTCTGTGGGCGGCGGTCATCATGCTGATTATGGTGATCATCGGAATTATTATGGCAGTGGTCGTGGCGCATCAGCGCAATACCGAGCTGCACATACTCAACCGCAAACTCCGTACGCTCAACGGACAGCTCGAGGAGAGTAACATGGTCAAGGAGCAGTATATATGCCGCTACCTGGAGGTGTACAGCGACATGATCGACCGCATGGCGCGTATGGCGCGCAAGACGGAGAAAGATCCCGATGCGTTTCTCAGGAAAGAGATGATGGTGTTCTACCGCGATTTCGACCGCACGTTTCTGACGCTCTACCCTACGTTTGTCAACGACTTCAATGCCCTGCTGCGTCCCGAGGCGCGCATCACGCCCAAGCAGGGGGACATACTGACTACCGAACTGCGAATATTTGCCCTGGTGCGACTGGGCATTGATGCCAGTGCCAAGATTGCCCAACTGCTACGGTTTGCGCCTAACACCATTTATAACTACCGCGCACAGATACGTAACGCCGCTCTCGCGGGCAAAGAGGATTTTGAACTACAGGTACGGCGCATAGGCCGCAACGTGGTAGTCATACAGCCGGAGGATGCAAAGTAAGAAAAATAATCGGATTTTTGTGCAAGCACTGCTTTTTTTCTTGCATAATTGAATATTATTTCGTATCTTTGCATGGATTTTGGCATATCGCAACAACAGATATATGAAAAAGATTTTGTTTATACTGCCCTTGGCTGCGATGATTGCAGTATTTACATCGTGCGGCGGTGAAAACCGTCCGGATGCACGCAAGGGTATCGTACTGCAGCAAGGCTGCTATACATCGGCTGATACGGCATATGTGCTTGTGTTTCCCGACAAGCAGCACGACGGCCAGTGGCTCACACTGACGTATCTCGGTGAGAACGGAATGGAAGCATTCATACCCGACATACTGAGCGAATACAACGACAGTACGGGTTCGGGCATCTTCTACGCAGGCAGCGAGATGCTACGCTTGCGTACCAACGGCAAGGACAGCGTATGGCTCAGTCACGAGGGCGATACAATAAGTTTTGTGCGAAAGGCTAAGGTGGATTATGCGCCTAAGAACCTGACCGGCGAGTGGCGGTTGCCGTATCAGATCAACGAATATATGTCGCTGCGCATTCTGGATGCCGTGATTAGCGACAATTTGCATTGCGATATCACGTTCAATATCCCCGACTCAGCCCAACTCATGTCGATGATTGAGATGATGGGCGATATGGAGGGACAGGAAGGTATGGGCGATATGTTACCCGAAGGCATGCCGCTTAACGCGTTGCTTCAGGCACTGCCTCGAGAGATGCAGGGCGATATCTGGTACAGCGCCTATGCAGGTATGGGTGTGTTTGTGCCCGATCTGGACGATCTGATGAGTTCGATGCCTATTCCCGAAGGAGAGACGGCACCGAATGCTGCTGATGTTAATTCGGATTACGGAATGTTCTTCACTACTCCCAACGGCAAGACCATCCGGCTCTCGTTCGGTGAAGAAGGCATGAACCTGACACGATTGAAATAGGATAGCACCACGCTAACGACTGCAACGGAACTACATGCTGCCTATAGCCAGACACAGCAGACCGGCGCAGATACCTAACATACACAACACTTTCTGCCAAGGGTTCTGCTCCTTTAGAAACAGCAGGCCGTAGGCAAAACCTATCACAGCCCCTCCGCGACGAATAGTGCTGACCACGGCAATCATCGAGTCCGGGTCACGCAGCGCAAGCATGTACACGTTGTCGCTGATTATCAGGAATATACTTATGAGCAGTATAGCCGGTTTGGCATTCAGTGTCATGACCGGCAGTCTGCTTCCCGCAGCGCGCTGATTTTTTGCCTTGCCGCTACGCTGCATCACAGCCCACACCACTATCATCATCACTGCCTGATAGAGCGTGTAATACACTTGCACGGCATTATGGTCGTAGCGGCGCATCAGATACTTGTCGTACAATCCCGAGCCAGCGCCGATCAGTATAGCCAGCACCAGACAGATATAGTACCTCCTGTCGGTCGTTCGGCGCTGACGTATCTCCCGCCGGTTGCGGAACGAGAATACGAATATCGTACCTATGGCCAGCAGCACGCCTGCCCACTGCCATGCGTTCAGCCGTTCGCCGAACAGCAGCAAAGCGCCGGTCAGCGTCCACATAGGCCGGGTGGCTTGCATCGGACTGACCACTGAGATGGGCAGATGCTTGAGTGACACAAAACTGAACACCCAACTGCTGAGCACTATAGCCGATTTGAGTAAGGTAAACAGGCGTGCCTGTATATCCATTTGCGGCACGTACAGCATCGTACCCGCCATGCGTTCGGGCATGTATCGTGACAGCAGTAACGGCACCGACAGCAGCAGCGCTGACACGCATACACTGACCGTCAGCACATCCACCACCTTATTCTCGCGCAATGCTATCTTCTTGCTCACATCATAGCAGCCGAGACACAAAGCCGAAACAAATGCAAGTACCGTCCACATACAATTCGTACGAAAATCAACTACAAAGGTAGCATTTTTTTTGCAGATATGCAAATATTAGCAAATAATTTGCAAGAATAATGAAGTTTATTACAAATAAATTTGCATTTGTCAATAAATTTTCGTAACTTTGTAGCCGAAATTTGTCAAGAGCATAAATTCAACCCGATATACATGGATAGTTACATCAACATCAAGGTTCGCGTCTGGCGTCAAGCAGGCCCGAAAGCAAAAGGTTATTTTGAGACCTACGAACTCAAACACATCTTCCAAGGTGCATCGTTCCTTGAGATGATGGATATTCTGAACGAGCAACTCATCAGCGAGCACAAGGATCCTATCGCGTTCGACCACGATTGCCGCGAGGGTATCTGCGGTATGTGTTCGATGTATGTGAACGGGCATCCTCACGGTCCCGACAGTGCTATCACCACCTGCCAGTTGCACATGCGTAAGTTCAACGACGGCGACACAATCACCGTTGAGCCCTGGCGCAGCCATGCGTTCCCGGTAATCAAGGACCTGATGGTTGACCGCAAGGCATATGACAAGATCATGGCTGCCGGCGGATTCATATCGGTGAACACCGGTGGTGTCCCTGATGCGAATGCCATACCTATCCCCAAGCCTGCAGCCGACGAGGCTATGGATGCTGCCAGCTGTATCGGTTGCGGTGCGTGCGCTGCTGCGTGCAAGAACGGTTCGGCTATGCTGTTCGTAGCAGCCAAAGTCAGCCAGCTCGCTCTGCTACCGCAAGGCAAGATCGAGGCAAAGACGCGTGCTAAAGCCATGGTGGCTAAGATGGATGAACTCGGATTCGGTAACTGTACGAACACCGGCGCTTGTGCTGCCGAGTGCCCGAAGCAGGTTAGTCTGGCAAATATCGCCCGCCTGAACCGCGAGTTCCTGTGCGCTAAGTTCAGCGACTAACAGAGATATTCTATCGCTTCGCGAAGTTGTTCGGGAGTGACGGTCTGACCTGTCACAGGCTGACCGACAGATTGGAGCAAGGTGCAAACGATTGTGCCTTGCTCTTTGTTTTTCTTGTCGTGCAACATCAGGCGCAGCAGCGCATCAAAATCGTTGCACGTAACGGGTGCTGTACCGTAGTTCTCCAGCATAAACCGGTTGAGCGTACTTACTACCTCTGCCGGCAGACCACAAATCATGTGCGACAGGTAGGCCTCAGCCACCATGCCGTACATCACGCAATAGCCGTGTGGCTTAGCCGATTTCTGATTTCTGATTTCTGATGTCGACTTTTGACTTTCTACTTTCGACTTACATAGTAGCAACGCTTCGATGGCGTGGCCTACGGTATGTCCGAAGTTCAGTATCTGTCGCCGTCCTTTGTCGTGCGGGTCTTGCTCCACTACGGATTGCTTGAATGCTACCGAACGGCGTATCAGTTCACCGAAATCGGGTGTGGCTACCTGTCGAAGGTCGTAATTCAGCAGTTCGGCGAGTGTCTTCGGATTTTGCAGAACGGCATGCTTAATCATCTCGGCATAGCCTGACAGCAACTCTTCGGCAGGCAGGGTGCTGAGCAGTTCGGGACAGATGATTGTATCTACCGGTTCGGCAAACACGCCTATGGCGTTCTTCAGTGATGCCGTACTGCCTGCCTCTGACATCGGCGTATAGTCGATACCTGTCTTGCCGCCCGTGCCGGCATCAACCATCGCCAGCAGTGTGGTGGGAATGTTGATGTACGCCATGCCTCGCATGTACGTGGATGCCGCAAATCCGCCCATGTCGCATATCACTCCCCCGCCCAGGTTAATGAGCAGACTGCTGCGCGTAGCCTGTTGGGCGAACAGCCAGTTCCAGATACGTTGCACGGAGGCAAGGTTCTTGTGTTGTTCGCCTGCCGGCAGTACCAGCACATCGCTGATAGGTGTACCCAGGTCACTGCACACAACGGGCAGGCAGCACTTGGCTACCTGCTCGTCGGTGAGTAGAAAGACTCTGTCGTATGACGAAAAGTCTATCATGAAATGCGTTTACTACGCTCTACGGCTTACGCGTTATCACGCATCAGTTTGCCGAAATCGTCGTAGGAGATGGCTTTCTCCTCGATCTTGGCAACGGTGCGCAGATGGTCGTAAATTTTGTTCTCAGCCACGCGCTCCACGATGCCACGCAGTTGGTTTTCGTCCTTGAGCATATTGTCGGCAAACGACTTGAGATACTGCTCTTCGACATGCATCATACCATACTGCATGAATTGCATACGTGCCACCTCGCGTGCATAAGCGTCTACGTCGTCTTTCTCAACCTTGATGTCATATTCCTTCATCAGTTGGTCTTTGGCGAGTTGCCAGCGCAGTTGCTTGATCATCTCGGGGAAGTCGCGGTCAAGATCCTCGGGTTTCATATCTTTGTTGGTAGCAGCTACCCAGCGTTTGAGGAATGCTTCGGGCAAAGCGAACTCGCCGACTTTCTTCAGGATAGCGGCCTTGGCGTCGAGTCCGAACTTGTACTTGGCATCCTCGGCCATGTTACCTTCGATCTCAGCCTTCACGCGTGCGCGGAATTCCTTCTCATCTTTCGGAGCGTCAGCAGCATATACCTTGGCAAACAGTTCGCCGTCGATAGCCGCAGCCTTGTGACGTGTGATGGTGGTGATGGTCAGGGCAAAATCGCTGTTCAGGTCCTTCACCTCCTCTTTCTTCAGGTCGAGCAGCGAGGCTACCTCGGTCTCGTTCTGGAAGGCCTTCATCGGGTTGAAGGTTATCACGTCGTTCTTCTTGGCGCCCTTGAACAGTTTGGCCTGCTTCTTGTCAGCCATATATTGCGGGTTGAGGATAGCGTTCTCCTTAACTATACCGCCCTCTTTCTGCTCGGTGAGTGTACCGCGCAGCACATCGCCGTCCTGAGCCTCATCGGCATCCACATACTCTCCGAAACGCTCGGCGTAGGAGTTAACCTGGTTGTCCACCATCTTGTCGTCAACAGTGATGGTGTATGCGGTCAGTTTGTTTTTGCCATTGAGTTTGGCATCGAACTCTGCGGGCACGGCAATATCGAAGGCAAATGTGAACTCGGTATCGTTATCCAGATCCATGTTCGGTGTCAGTTCGTCGTTGGGCAGCGGATCGCCCAGGATGTGGAACTTCTGCTCCTCGATGTACTTGTTAAGTTCCTCGGCGATCTTGTTGTTCAGCACGTCAGCCAGTACGCTCTTGCCGTACATCTTCTTGATAAGTCCGATGGGTACCATCCCTTTGCGGAAGCCGGGTATATCGGCTTTCTGGCGCAGTTGGCGCAGTTGTTTGGTTACTGCCTCCTCGTAATCTGCCGGCGCGAGCGTCAGCGTAATAACCGAGGTCAGGTCTTTGAATTCAGAATGATTGATTTGCATAATACTGTTTTGATATTTATTGTTTTGTATATTCTATCGTAATGCTGCGTGGCAGCGCAGTTACATTTTTACCTTGAACTGCAGGGCGTGGTGAATGCAGTGGATCTCAGTGGGTCCCATCACGTTGTGCAATATACCGTCGGCCTCAAACATCAGGTGCTCCTCGGTCTCCATGCGTATATCTTTGCCCTTGTATGCATGTATGAACGGCAGTTCGGTCAGTCTTCCGTTGAACAGGTTCGGCAACGCTTTGATCACCTGCATCAGTGTAGGTTTGCATACGAACATTGCATGGAACACGCCGTCTTGCGGGTCGGCTTCGGGGTTCTGGCGTATACCTCCGCCCGAGAACGGTCCGTTGCCTACGTTCATGGTGAACAGCGGTTCATCCACCAGCACCTCTCCGTCCACTATCAATTGCATAGGCATAGGTTTCTGCTGTGCGATGGCACCTATCAGACCTATGACATAGTTGACGTGATGCGAGCCGAGATAGTACTTCAGTTTTTCGGCGTTCTGGCAGCACAATGGGTCCACACCGAATCCTACGGAGTTGATGAAGTAGCGGTGGTGCTCGATATGGTTACGCCAGTAGGTGACGCATCCTACATCCAGCGGGTGTCCTTCGCCCGATAGGAACCGTTCGATAGCCTCACGGTAGTTCTTTGTCAGGTTCCAGTAGCGTCCCCAGTCGTTGCCTGTACCGCGTGGCATGAGCCCGAGTTTGATGTTCCGGCGTTGCTCGGCGGAGATCTTTGCGCGCATGATGCCGTTGAGCGCCTCGGATAGCGTGCCGTCGCCACCCAGAACCAGAATCTCGTCACAGCGGTAGTCTTCTACCAGTTCACGCGCCAGCTCGGTGGCATGGGCTGCGTATTTGGTTACGCGGAACTCATAGGGTATATGCCGTTCACGCAGCAGGTTCCACAGGTACATGCGTTGCATACGGTACGCACGTTTGCCTGATTTGGGATTGATTATTACTCCAAGCATTCGTTCTGCGGTATTAGTTGTTATCTTCCCCCAATTGCCGTGCAAACCGCTCAGCCTCCTCCAGTTGGTCAATCTTCCCCACATCCATCATCGTATAGTATCGCGGTACGTAGGCGCGTACGGTGCCCGCCTGTCGTGTTACCGCGGTCAGATATGCATCAATGAGCGAGAACTTGTCGCCGCGCTCTGCCTGCGTCTGTCGCAGCACGTCAAACAGTGCGGGTGACACAATCTGCATGCCCGAGAACGCCATCGGCACCAGATCCTTGCCTTCGGCTTCTGCCGGACGGTACTCGCCGGTTTTTCGGTTCGTCCAGCCCTGCAATGCACCGTCGCCTGCGAAGAGCAGGTATCGCTGCGTCTCGCGGTTGGACACCACTACCGTTGCCAGGTCATCCCATCGGTGCGCAGCCATGAGGGCAGACAGGTCGATGTTCGACAGTATATCCACATTGCACACCAGTATCGGCTCGTTCTCATCCAGCAATGACGCTGCTTTCAGCAGTCCGCCGCCGGTCTCCAGCAGTTGAGTGCGTTCGTCGCTGATGCGTATGTTGCAGCCGAAGTTTCCGTTGGCTGCCAGATAGTCGATGATCTGTTCGCCCAGATGGTGGATGTTCACCACGATGTCGGTTATGCCGGCGGCTTTCAGGCGTTCTATCTGCCACTGCAGCAGCGTCTTGCCGGCCAGTGGCAGCAAGGCTTTGGGCATCGTATCCGTCAGCGGCTTGAGACGTGTGCCCAGACCCGCAGCAAAAATCATCGCTTGCATATCACTTCTTCTCCACCAGCGGTTTGTCGATATCCTGTTCGGGCAGTGTGCGCTCCACGTTCTGCTCGCGGTGGATGAGTTGCACCTCAACGCCGAACTTCGTGTTCAGGTGCTCCGCCATCTTCTCGGCGGCATACACCGAACGGTGCTGACCGCCCGTGCAGCCGAAGCTGACCATCAGGTTGCGGAAGCCGCGGTCGATATAGCGCTTCACGCTCGCGTCCACCAGTTTGTATGCCGAGTCCAGGAACGGCAGTATCTCGCCGTCCTGCTCCAGGAACTTGATCACCGGCTCATCCATACCTGTGAAATATGTGTACCGCTCGTACTTGCCGGGGTTGTTCACGGCACGGCAGTCGAACACAAATCCTCCGCCGTTGCCGCTGTCGTCAGCAGGTATACCTTTCTTGTACGAGAACGAATATACCTTCACCACGAGCGGTTTGCGCACGTTCACCTCCTTGAACTGCTTCATCTCGGTCATCTCGTGCAGTACCTCAATCAGGTACGGATAATCCTCGGCAGCGTTCTTGAGCAACAGGCGCAGGTTGTCGATGGCAAAAGGTATGGATTGTAGGAAGTGCGGTTTTTTCTCGAAGTAACCGCGGAAGCCGTAGGCGCCCAGCACCTGCATGGTACGGAACAGCACGAAGTGCCGGAGTGTGGCGTAGAACTCCTCGCGGTCCACGGGCATGTACTTACCCAGTTCGTCCAGATACTCGTCAATCAGTTCGTGTCGCAGTTCGTCGTGGAAGTTCGCCTTGGCTTGCCACAGGAACGATGCCACATCGTAGTACACCGGTCCGCGGCGACCGCCCTGAAAATCGATGAAGTACGGCACCAGCTCCTCGGGATTCTCCTGCGACGGTGCTACCATTACGTTTCTGCTCTGGAAGTCGCGGTACATGAACGCGTTCATCTGCTTCTGCTGCAGCAGGATGTAGGCCAGGCGCTCAAACTCGTTCTCCAGTTTATCTTCCTGAAACTCCAGTCCTGTGGCTTTCAGAAAGCAGTACTTGAAGTAGTTCAGATCCCAGCGTATGCTCCTCAGGTTAAACTCCGGCTGCGGGTAGCATACGCGGAAGTCAAACTCCTCTGCCGCCTTGACCTGGAACTGTGCCAGGGCGCGTATCGTACGGCGGAGCATCACTTTCTCGCTCTCGCAGAACACGCCTGTTTTTCGTCCTTCGGCTATATAGTTGAACAGCAATGTATCGCCCAGGTCCTCCTGCACGTACGCCATCTCATCGTCGCTCGCGGCGAGTACTCGCGGCACGTTCAGTCCTTGGCGCAGGAAGTGCTCATCCATCTTCAGGAACGCATGGTTCTCGTCGCGCGACGTGCCTTGTACGCCTATGAGCGATACCTGCTTGTCGTCGCTGTAGATGCGGTAGTAACGTCTGTTACTGCCCGACGCGGTCAGGGCTACCTGCTCACCGGCTTTCTTGCCCGTGGCCTGGGTAAACAATTGTGATAATAGCATTATTCTGTTTTGTGTGGTTGCTTGTTTGTATTGTCGGTTTGTGCTGCGCGGGGGCAAAGGGTATGCTGTGCAGGGCTGTATCCACAAGACAACAACCCCGGTGAGAACGGCTCACTTGGGGGCAGCATAGCATGACACCTGCGGCGTCAAACCAAACACGGCTGCAAAGGTACAAAAAAAAATGCACATTTGCAAACTTTCCTGCAGAAAAATTACACGAATGTGCATTTTTTAGTAGCAGAGTGCCGGACTATGCTCGCATAAGGACGGTGCTGTGCTACTAAAAAAGGAATAGCGTCAGCTATATTTTTCTGCGGGAAAGGTTGCAAATGCACCGCATTGCTGCACTGTAGCTTCGGAGGGAACCCGCCCGTAGGGAAGGGGCGTGCCGAAGGTACAAAA
>SAMEA3663077__coassemble_155_pt1 | contig 30200 bp, 24 predicted proteins | sample SAMEA3663077__metabat2_high_PE_010 | metagenome-assembled genome bin SAMEA3663077 (sample SAMEA3663077) | pig gut metagenome | biome: pig gut; feature: pig-associated habitat; material: faeces | place: France | collected 2012
CTGTTATTGTTTAATTTTTAATATTTAATCGTCCATTTTTAGTGGACAGTAGTGGGTAAGATAGCAAAAACGCATTTTTTTCGTAAAAAAAGTACCACATTGCTTGCAAATGTGGCATTTTTTTTGTACCTTTGCGTTGTATTATTGTGTTAATTTGGTTTTGTATGTCGCTGAAGGTTAGATATCTGTTAGGCGTAATGCTTTTACTGGGGTGCAGCTCTATTGTTTTTGCTACTCCTTACACTCCGTCCACAGTGCCGCATCCGCGTCAATGGAACGCTTCAGCGTTTGTGTCTAATCCCGATGCTATTCTTACAACCGCCGAGGCGTCAGCTATTCAGCAGGTGGCTGTGCAACTCAATCACGCAACGGGCGTGGAGTTGGTGACTGTGGCGCTGAGAGACATAAGTTATGCTGATGCGTTTGATTTTGCGTTGGAGCTGTTCAACAGATGGGGAATAGGTGCGCGCGACAGAAACAGCGGTGTCCTGATATTTTTAGCTCTTGAGTCGCGCGACATACAGATTATTACCGGCGGTGGTATAGAAGGCTTGTTGCCAGATGCCGCTTGTTCGCGCATCTTGCATGATCAGATGATGCCGCTGCTATCTGAGGGACGCTATGCTGAAGGTTTGTTGGCGGGCAACAAAGCCATCGCTCTCCGGTTGACCGACCAAAGAGCTATGGAAGAACTGCTATTGGGATACAAACGTAAGCCCGTTACTGCCAGCCCCTGGCAGGAATTGAGCATATTTTCGCTTATTGTAGCATTGTTGGCGCTTATCTATTATTGGTGCGCCCCTCGTTGTCCGGAATGCCGAAAAAAAGGCATAAAAGTGCGTACTGAAATGTTGGAGCAAGCCACGTATGAACATTCCGGTCTGGGGCTCAAGCATTATACCTGCCCCTGTTGCGGACATACATGGGAAAAGAAGTTTAAAACGCCCAAAGAACCTAAACCCACCGTATATACTCATGGTAGCGGCAGTTCGTTTGGCGGTGGTGGATTCCATGGTGGCAGTTTTGGCGGCGGATCGTCGTTTGGCGGTGGCGCAGGAGGTAAGTTTTAGTAGAATATTTAAAAATTCAATCATATGAAAAAGAGTGTAACAATCATCGTAATTATTGCAGTCCTGGCTGCTTTGACCTTCTGGATGGTAGGCAGGTACAATGCCATAGTAACTGCTGAAGAGAATGTTAGGACAGCCTGGGCACAGGTGGAGAACCAGTACCAGCGCCGCAGTGATCTTATCCCTAACCTCGTGGCTACTGTCAAGGGGTATGCTGCTCACGAGAGTCAGGTCATGGAGTCTGTGGTTGCTGCGCGAGCCAAGGCGACGCAGGTAGTTGTTGACCCCTCGCAGGCATCGCCGGAGCAATTGGCGGCATATCAGGCATCGCAGGGTGAACTTTCGCAAGCTTTAGGCAGACTGCTGGCTGTTACAGAGAACTATCCCGACTTGAAGGCGGACAAAAATTTCCGTGAGTTGCAGGAACAACTGGAGGGTACAGAGAATCGTATAACCGTGGCACGCAATGCCTTCAATGAGTCTGCTAAGGAGTATAACCGCCTCATACGTCTTTTCCCGAACAATATAGTTGCATCAATCTTCGGCTTTCAGCAGAAAGCTTACTTTGCTGCAGAGGCTGGGGCAGAAAAAGCACCGGTTGTAGCATTCTAATAAATACCTAATAGTTATGCAACTGAAGATTATCAACAAGAGCAATAATCCCTTGCCTCGCTATGAGAGCGAACAGGCGGCAGGGATGGATATACGTTGCAATATACCCGAACCGCTGACTCTGCAGCCGTTGGAGCGCAAGTTGGTGTCTACGGGATTGTACATCGAACTCCCCAAGGGCTACGAGGCGCAAATCCGTCCGCGCAGCGGCATGGCGCTCAAGCGCGGGCTGACGGTACTGAATACTCCGGGTACGATCGATGCCGATTATCGCGGTGAGGTAGGGGTGATCCTCATCAATCTAAGTGGCGAACCGCAGACAATCGACCCCGGTGAACGTATATGTCAGATGGTGATAGCGCGCCATGAGCAACCCGAGATAATCGAAGTTACTGAACTCAGCGACACCGAGCGTGGTGCCGGTGGTTTCGGACACTCGGGCAGAAACTGATAACCGACTGCACTGCCGATTATCCTTGCATGCTATTCTTTTTAGATAATGAGACGACGTATTACATATATATTGTTAGTCATCGATGCACTGTTGGCATGCAGTTGCGTAGCAGCGAAGGTCAGTGAGCGGGTGGTGTACTACACATCTACTGACCAGCACGGTGATACATTGACCCTGTCGGGTAAGGTCAGCGTGCCTAATCAGCCCAAAGGAGTGATTCTGTTGCCGCATTTCACCGTAGCAGCTAACAGCGAGGTGCCTTCCACCAGTACCACAGGCGAGGCGAAGTATCTGCAAGACGATTATATATTAGTCATGCCTGATTACATAGGCTACGGCGTGACGCGCGAACGCGTTCATCCCTATCTGCGTGGCGATTTGACAGCACGTAACTGCGTGGATATGTTACTCGCTGTCAAACCGATGCTGGACAGCATACCGCAATCCGCGTTTCATGCACAGCCATCAGTGCAAGATACTGTCACTATAGTCGGTTTCTCGCAGGGTGGTGCAACTGCATTGTGGATACTCAAATTACTTGAGGAAGAGTACAGTAGCCGGATATATGTCAAAGCCTGCTATGCCGGCAGTGGTCCTTATGACGTAGCGGCTACGTATGACGATGCCGTGGCAAAGAACAAGGTTGGCATGCCGATGGTTATACCCATGCTGGTCATGGGCACAAGCGAAGCATATGACCTCAATCTGAAACGTGAAGACTTTTTTACTCCCGAACTCGACAAGCATTACGATGAATATGTGACTTCCAAGAATCACAAATTCACAGAACTGTACTTTCGTATGCTCAACCATAAGGTCAGTTATTGGCTATCTGCCGCAGGTGCTGATAAGACTCAACCGGAAACACGACGGATGTATGAAGGCCTGCTGCGCTCGAGCCTCGTACATTATCCTACAGACAACAGCCCTGTAGGGCAAGAGGTCATCTGCCCCGGTATAGGTTATACCACCATCAGCGAAGCCGGCTGCTGTTGGCGACCAAAAGCACCTGTGTATGTATTCCACTCCTATGACGATGGTATTGTTACCTTCCGCTGCGCAGAACATCTGCAACGATGCTGGCAGAACTTGCCGAACGTGACGTTTGATTTCGGACATTACGGTGGACATATGCACTCCATAATGAAGTTCTTCCCGAGAGTGAAAAAACGGATGGCTGAATAACAGCAACTGACAATGCAAAACGAAATAATCATAACAACCAATAATACTATGCGTAAACTATTTATCTTTCTGCTATGCACGATGCTGTCCGCGAATATGATAGCAGCGTACTATGTCGCCGGCAACGGTTCGACAGGTAACCCTTGGTGTGATGGCAAGTGGTGGGTCATTAACGGCAGTGCTATGACCGATCAGGGCAATGGCATGTGGACAAAAACATTCAGCGATGTGCCCGTAGGAAACTATGAATTCAAGGTCACTAACGGCACGAGCACCTGGTTAGGCATAAGTAAGTTCTCGCAGACATGTTCGAACATCACGTGTTACGGCTCGGACAATATCATGTTCATGCTCACGCAGGCACAGGATATAACTATCTCCTACGATGGCACGAAGATCTGCGTAGAAGGCTCTAAGGGCAGCGAAAAACCAGATCCAAGCCAGTATGCCAAGGTGGGTGTGCCGGCTGAATATGAGGGGGTAATGCTGCAGGCATTCTACTGGGATTCGTATTCGTCAGACAAATCCACCACTATCTACTCGCGCACCAAATATATTGATCTGGTCAATAACTTCGCAGATGAGATTGGCACGAATTTCGACCTTGTATGGCTTCCGCCATCCGGCAAAGGTACAGGTGGTGTAGGTTATTATGTGCAGTGTTACTCGGATCTGGATGCTACCGATTGGGGACAGAAAACTACGCTGCTGAACTTGCTGTCCAAACTGCACAGCCATGGCTGCAAAGTGCTGGCTGACATTGTGATTAACCATTTTAACAGTTCGTCAGGTTGGGCTAAATCGTTCCGAAAGAACAATTTCGGCTCGTACGGCACGTATCAGATTACCTCCAAGCACATCTGCGCCGGCGACGAGGCATTTACCGACAGCAAATCGGACAGCAAGACTCTGGAGCATGGCGGTGCAGACTCGGGAACCAACGATGCCGGATGCCGTGATCTCGATCACAACAATACTTACGTACAAGACATGTGCAAAGCATACACGCAGTGGATGATCAATACCATCGGCTTCGATGGTTTCCGCTACGATATGACGCTGGGCTATGCCGGACAGTACCTGTCGATGTACAACCTGGCATCTGAACCATTCTTCTCGGTATCTGAGTGCTGGGAAGGTCTGAATGTGATCAAGACGCATCTGGAAGCAGCCAGTTACAATACGCTGGCATTCGATTTCCCGACTAAGTACAAGTTCAACGACTGGAAGGGCGGTACAGCTTACACCCACCTCAAGAACCCCGGTCTGCGTTCGCTGGGATTGTCAAAGTATGCGGTTACGTTCATCGATAACCACGATACCTTCCATCGCCCGGACAATCGAGGCGGTGAGTTCCTGGGATACAATACGAATCTCAGTCAGAAAAAGAGTCAGATACTTGAGGCAAACGCGTATCTGCTGATGATGCCGGGTGTGCCCTGCGTGTTCTGGCCGCATTGGTACACCTTCCGAGAGGATATCAATCAACTGATAGCCATCCGCAAGCAGGTAGGCATACACTCAGAGTCAGAGGTGTCCAACGAAACGGCGTCCACCAATACGTATTCTGCTACCATTGTAGGTCACAACGGCAAAGCCATACTGCGCATGGGATCAGCACGCAGCACATCAACGCCGATGGGATATACCAAAGCCTACGAAGGTGATAACTTCGATATCTATGTCCAACTCTTGACTGCAGTCGAACATGTAGAAACCAACGCGGTGCCTGCAAAAATATTGGATAACGGAACTTTGTATATCTTGAAAGACGGCGTTCGCTATACATTGGATGGTCGTAAGGCAGAATGAATAAGAACAGACGGCGACAAGACCTACGATGCCCAATGCAGGGAGATAAAGTAGTTTTGAACTATTAATTTCCCATCACACCGCTGCTTTTTGGCAAAGAATTCGTACTATATATATATTATATATACTACGTATATATAATAACTAATCACGCACAGAATTTAGTGCGTGATTAGTATGTTGTTAGTGTGTGATAAGTGCGCAGTTAGTGCGCTATAAGTACGTTGTTATAGGCCCAAAGAACGTCTCACTTGCTATATGCTGAAGCAGAGTTGAAGAGCAGAAACTAGCTCTCGACTTTGTTATAGGTTTCCAGTGCTTTGCGCAGTACGATCATCGCTTTGCCAAGATCCTCCTTGTTCAGCACATACGCCATACGCACTTGTTTGCGCCCGTCATCGGGATTGGTGTAGAAACCTGTACCGGGCGCCATCATGATGGTTGCGCCCTCATACGAGAAATCCGTCAAGCACCACTTACAGAACTTCTCAACATCGTCCACGGGCAGTTGTACCATCACGTAAAACGCACCGGTGGGAGCAGGCGCAAACACACCGGGAATCTGATTCAACTGGTCGATCAGGAAGTTACGGCGCGTCAAATATTCGTCGTACACCTCTTGCATATATTCTTCCGGCGTTGACAATGATGCTTCCGCGACAATCTGACCGAACAACGGCGGACTGAGGCGAGCCTGACAGAACTTCATCACGGCCTCGCGCACGGCTTTGTTCTTCGTAATCAATGCACCGATACGTATGCCGCACTCCGAGTAACGCTTCGATACACTATCCACCAGTATCACGTTCTGATCAATCCCCTCCAGATGGCAGGCGCTGATGTAAGGCGATTTGGTGTAAATAAATTCACGATACACCTCATCGGATATTAGATACAGATTGTACTTCTTCACCAGGTCACGAATCTGCCGCATCTCTTGTTTGGTATACAGGTAACCCGTAGGATTGTTGGGATTGCAAATAAGGATAGCACGTGTCTTAGGCGTGATCTGCTTCTCGAATTCTTCCACTGGAGGCAGTTTGAACCCATCCTCCAAATGTGTCTTAACTGATTTAACCACAGCTCCGCAAGAGATGGCAAACGCCATGTAATTGGCATAACTGGGGTCGGTCACAATAATCTCGTCGCCCGGATTCAGACAACTCATGTATGCAAACATGATGGCCTCCGAACCGCCGGAGGTGATGATAATCTCGTCTGGCGACAGGTCAATGCCGTAGTCGGCATAGTAACTCACCATCTTCGTACGTAGCGACTTCAAACCCTGTGAAGGCGAGTAGGATAGTATGTCCTGCGAGAAGTTCTTGACCGCCTCCAAAGCCTGTGGTGGCGTAGGAATATCCGGCTGACCGATATTCAGATGATACACGTGAATACCGTTGCGCTTGGCGGCATCGGCGTACTTGGCTAATTTCCTGATTGGGGATTCAGGCATCGATTGGGCGCGAACACTGATTTCCATATGCTGAATTCTAAAAACTGATTACTGATTGCTGATTGCTTATCTGATAACATCTGACGTGTGTCGTGAAATCAAATATCAACGCAAAGGTACGAAAAATTTTGCATATATGCAAATATTTTTGCCGAATTTGGCAGATTTACGCTTTTATATTTGCAAAAGTCGAAAAATATTCGTACCTTTGTACGCGAAATGCAAATCGATTGCAACCGGTTACTGGTTGTAGCCGACAAATGCAAAGATATCGATATACCACAAACTGACAAAACTATTGATTGTATGACCAAATACGAAGAATTGCAAGTAGCAGAGGGCGTTTATGTCCCGCAGGTGGGAATCAACTATCCCGAAGATAACCCATACGAGCAACTCGTTCAACCCAAATTTACGAGTGTGTTTACGGTGGATGAGAACTATCCTTTCGTTGACGACAGTTTGCGTATGCGTATCAATCAGGCGATATTGGTGCCTTTCATTGGTCGCTTTCTACTGCGTATTAAGTTGCGCGTGCAGATGGGTCTGCGCTACAAAGGCCGTGAGATTCTCAGAAAGTACAAACGCGAACTCTCCAATGGCGCAATTACCATCGCTAACCACTGTTATCGTTTGGATTGCCCTGCAGTGCTGCTGACGGCGAAGGTGCCGATAAATGTTAAAATCCCTATGTTCGCCCCGAACTTCGGCACGAAGGACGGATTCTTTATGCGGACGGTAGGCGGCGTGCCTATTCCCGAAGCAGAGGCTGGTATGGCGGCGCTCAAGAAGTTCAACGAGGCGTTTGACGAGTTCCATCGGCGAGGTTACTGGATACATGTTTTTCCTGAGGCCAAGCGCTGGGATTTCTACAAACCTTTGCGCCCGTTCCAGAAAGGTGCGTTCACCATGGCATACAAGTACGATATGCCTTTGTTGCCCTGCGTAATTACTTACCGCGAGCGCACAGGTATATTCAAGCTGTTTGGCCCCAAAGAGTTGCCGTTGCTGCAATGCGAGATAGGCGAACCGATCTTCCCCGACAAGTCACAACCGCGCGCACAAGAAGTGAACCGCCTAATTGAGACGGCTCACAAACAAATGGAGCAAATGGCGGGGATTACGCACAACCCCTGGCCTGTAACGCTATAATACTCTGCGGGGTGCTTGAGCGCTCGAAGCTTACGAATGCTCGTAAGCATCGAGCGCTTCACTCATGATGCGATACCCCTCGCTGATGATGGTTTCGGCCTTGTCGAAATCAAAGGTGTTGAAGGCATATTGCGGCATGGTGGCAACAATGTCAGGCGGCGTGAGTTGAAGAGCCAGAAGCGTGCTCTGCTGAATCTGCATGTCTGACATACGATCAAGCATCGTTACGTAGTTAACCGTCCCTTGCAGACTGAGTCGTTTGGCACGATCGATGGCAGTCAAGCGGTTAGTGACACTCTCACCGAGTTGACGGATTGCCTTTGGCATGTTCGGCATACGCTTTTGTTGCATGGTTTGCGCGAGTTTCAGCAAGTCGGATGACTGCTGATGAATAGTCAAACCGTCTTTACCGGATATGTTCATGGCTACAAGTATATCGCCCTCCGTGCGCTGAATCTGCTTGAGTGGCAATGGATTAAGTATTCCGCCATCTACCAGCAAACGTCCTTGCCATTGCACGGGTTGAAAGAACAGCGGGATGGAAATAGATGCTCGTATAGCCTCAAACAATGAGCCTGTGCGGAACACCACTTCATCCGTTGTAAGCAGGTCGGAAGCAACGAGTGTAAGCGGGATCGTTAGCGATTCAATCTTGCACTCTGGAACAATCTCCTGCAGTGCCTTGATAATCTTCTTGCCCTTGACGAGAGAATTGCCGGTAATGGAGAAATCGGTCAGTTGCAGGATACGTTGTTTGTCAATCGACAAGAACCATTGCTTGGCTTCCTCAAGTTTGCCGGCGCAGAACATACCGGCAATGATAGAGCCCATCGAACATCCGGAAACAGATGTGATTTGGTAGCCACGCTCCTCCAACGCCTCGATAGCACCAATATGTGCCAACCCCCGTGCTCCGCCGGATCCTAAAACAAGGGCAACGGACTTTTTGTCATGTAGTGTCATACGAATAAATGCTGTTTCGCCAAGTAGATAACAAAATCTATACCAAAAAACTGCCTAAATGGCATTTCGTGGTGCGCAAATGTCATATTGGTACATAATTTGGTATGATAATCGTGTTCGAAGGGATGGAGAAATATCGACTTAGGATGTATGAAAGTCCGATATCCCCCCGATAAAGTCTGGCGCAAAATACCGACTTAGGTTCGATGAAAGTCCGATATAACCCCGATTGAACTCGTCGTCTTTGCCCGATTTTATGCTAAAAAAACATAAATTGTATAAAAACGTAATAGTTAGTACAATGAGAAAAAACACCATAGTCATACAAAGTGCAAGAAAACAATATATTATTATGGAAAACATATTTGTGAACAAAATATAATCACAATGAAATCAAAAATAATTATCCTGACAAGTGTAATGCTGTGCATGCTTGCGTGCAACGACAGCAATGAAGTACGTGATGTGAAAGGCGCTTACCGCTACAAGACAACCGGTAAAGTGACCTTGGAAGAGAACTACGCCGGTGCAACCAAAGCCGACACGCTGGTAGTGAATCTTGAGAACGAATCCGGCACGTTGGAAGTGGTAAGTCTGCATAACGGCGACAGTCTATTGCTGACGATAGACCAATTGAATGGCAATGTGACCGCTACGCGCGGTACGATAAGCGATGGGAGGTTGCATTTTATGCCATATAACCGAACGATAGAGGTGTCGACGAATGTGAAGTATTATGACACGTTGACACTCGACCTCGGGTTGATCAAGCGCGATACGGTGCTGGTACGCGAAGTACGCGAATATGAACCGTACGATATACAAGTGCGTGGGTATGCTGATGTATATGACAACAACCTGATATTCACCCTTGAATATACCGGCAAATCGCAGACTACCGAGCGCACACTACGCGGAAAAGGAATCAGATCGTTGGCAAAGAAGAATTAGGTCACTATGTTTCCAAGGAATATATATATAGGATTGTTGCTGTTGTTGTCGCAATCTGTGGTGCTGATGGCGGAGGATGCATCGCTCACGGCGCGGTACACGCTTGATCAATGCCGTCAGATGGCCATCGATGCGTCTAACAATAGCGAAATGCGAACCGAAGCGCTTGAGGCAGCGCGGCTGAATAAGCAGGCAGCCTTAGCTGCAATGTTCCCGAAGGTGAGCGCCAATGCTTCCTATATATGGAATAGCAAATCGCCCGTGTTGCTTGCTGACCATATGCAGTTTGATTTTGGTACAGCGCGTGTGGGTGCAGACGGAGTGGGTTCGTTTGAGTGGAGTGAGACCTCCTTGCTCAATCAGTTGATTCAAGATACGCGAACCTTGCCGGACGTCAACCAGCGCGTGCAGACATTAAGCAACGAAGGCGGGCAGATGATTGCGAACGTATATCAGCAATTGTACCGAGCACTGAATCCGGACATGACGCATGTGGTAGTAGGTCAAGTGGGAATAACGCAGCCCATATATGTGGGCGGGCGATTGGTAGAAATGTACCACATTGCCTCCACGGCGAGCCGTATAACAGAGATAGAAGCAGACAGCAAGCAAGAAGATCTGCTCGTATCGGTAGATGAAGCGTATTGGCGCGTTGTGTCGGTTGAACATAAAAAGCAATTAGCCGAGCAGTATTACAATCTGCTGGTGACGTTGGAAAATAATGTGCAAGAGTTGGCGGCAGAAGGCTTGGGTACGCAGCAAGATTTGCTAAAAGTAAAAGCCAAGCGCGGTGAGGCAGAAGTGAAAAAGATGCAAGCAGAAAATGGCTTGCTGCTATCGAAGATGGCTTTGTGCCAGCTGATAGGGCTGCCACTAAACACGTCGCTAACGCTTGATGATAGCGGGTTGAGCGACATGCTACTGCATGATTCGTTGGCAATAAGCGATGAATTAGTAAGCGCGCGATCAGAGGTGCAACTATTAGATCAGGCAGAGAAAATGGCACAATCGAACGTGAAGATAATGGCTGCCGGATTGCAGCCGAACATAATCGCACAGGCGAACTACATCTACACAAACCCGAGCGTAGAGAACGGATTCTCGAACAAGTGGAAAGGTACAGGGTTCTTTAATGCCGGTGTGGTAGTGAATGTGCCGATCGTACATGCAGATGATATACTTCGCCTGAAAGCCGCTAAGCATGAGGCTAAAATGGTGTCCCTCAAACGCGAAGAAGCCAAAGAGTTGCTAACATTGCAAATAACACAAGCCAACCAGAAAGTGCTTGAGGCTCAGCAGAAAGTGGCGATGACCGAATTGCAAGTAAAGAATGCCAATGAGGTGTTACGATTTGCGCAAGAGGCGTTTGGTGCAGGTATGGCGACTGCGTCAGACCTGATGCAAGCCCAGACAGCTTGGCTATCAGCCTGCACCGATCAAGTTGATGCACAGATAGAAGCACAAATGGCAGAAATACATTATAAGAGATATACAAATACACTGAATTATGAATCAAGATAAAAAAGGCAGTTTGCTGTTGGGCTTGGCAGCGATGTTGGCAGTGGTAATCATAGTCGCCCTCGTAGGCGTATTCGCCCTAAAGGAAGAAGAGGTGATGATAACCGGTGAGGCCGAGGCAACAGAATATCGTATATCCGGCAAGGTGCCCGGAAGAATAGAGATGTTTCTTGCCGAGGAAGGTGACCAAGTGAAGAAAGGTGATACGCTCGTAGTAATCTATTCCCCGGAAGTAGAAGCGAAAATGGCTCAGGCTCAGGCTGCGCGAGCCATGGCAGAAGCCGTGAATACAAAGGCAAAAAATGGTGCGCAGCACGAACAGATAGTAGGCGCATACGAACTATGGCAGAAGGCCAAAGCCGGCGAAGAGATATATCGCAAGAGTTATGAACGCGTGATGCGACTCTACGAGCGCGGCGTAGTCAGTGCGCAGAAAAAAGACGAGGTAGAGGCTCAATATAAAGCTGCTGCAGCAACGGTAAAAGCAGCCCGTAGTCAATACGACATGGCGGTGAAAGGTGCTCGAGAGGAAGATAAAGCAGCCGCAGAAGCCCAAGTAGCCAAGGTTGATGGCGTGATTCAAGAGGTGGAATTAGCACGTGCGGAGCGTTATCTGACCTCGCCTGTGGATGGTGAGGTAGCAGAGCGATTCCCGAAAACTGGCGAACTGGTCGGGCAGGGTAGCCCCGTAATGGCTATTGTGGATTTGAACGACGCATGGTTTACCTTTGCCGTGCGCGAGGATATGCTAAAGGATATAAAAGTAGGTACGCAGTTGCGGGTGCGAATACCTGCACTTGGCAGCGAGTTGTATGCCGTGGAGGTAACGTATATCAAGGCGATGGGAACCTACGCGACATGGCGCAGCACCAAGCAGAACGGACAATATGACGTGCGTACGTTCGACGTGAAAGCCCGCCCCATACGCCCCATACCCGATTTGCGTCCGGGAATGACAGCTATCGTGGTTAGGGAGAGAACGTATAACCATCCGACTATTGTAATCCAGAAATAAACAGCCAAGGGAGTAAAATAGTGACCAGAGAGGAAGGATAGAGGTGAAAGAAATATTCCAAAACATTCTGAAAGTAACCAAACGCGAACTGAGTAGGATGTTTATTCGTCCACTGTACATATTTGCATCGGTAGGTGTAATGGTGCTATGTACGGTGTTCTTTCTGAGCATAATGAAGCGTGGTGCGCCTGAGCGAATGCCAGTAGCTGTAGTGGATCTGGATCAGACATCCATCTCGCGCAGGCTATGTCATGAAACGAATGCAACTCAATCGGTAGAGATTGTGCTGATTACACCCAATTTCGCAGAAGCACGGCTTGCTATGCAACGCGGTGAGGTATATGGCATATTAGAGATACCCGAGGGATTCTATTCAGACATAGCGGGATTCAGGCAGCCGACATTACATTTCTACGTGAACAATGCATACACAGTTGGCGCGAGCACGGCGTACAAGCAACTGCTGACCATGTGCAATTTGACATCAGGGGCATTTCAGCGCGAGGTGCTTCGAAAGAAGGGCTTGCCAGACTACCTGATCATGGAGCGTATACAGCCAGTAGCGATTTCGGCACACATGCTGGCGAACCCATGGAGTAACTACGCCATCTATTTGGTATCCACCATCTTGCCGGGCATCTTGTCGCTTGTGGTGCTGATGCTAACCATCTTTGCTATTGGTTTTGAGCTAAAGATGCAGACCTCACGCGAATGGTTAGATGCAGCCGGCGGGAACTATACCGTGGCAATGATTGGCAAACTGATTCCATACACGATATTATACATCGTATTAGGTATCGGATGTAATGTGATTTTGTTCCGATTTCTGCATTTTCCTGTAGCTGGTTCATCGTGGCATCTTATAGGTGGTATTGTGCTATTAGTGTTTGCTATGGAAGCAATGGCAATCACGATGATAGGGCTACTGCCGACGCTACGTGATGCGATTTCGATAGGTGCGTTGTATGGCATGTTAGGATTCTCGCTATCAGGATTTACTTATCCTGTAATAAACATGCTGCCAGCGTTTCAGGCATTGACGTGGCTTATACCATTGCGGCACTACTACAAGATTTATGTGAATGAAGCACTGATGGCAGGACCGCAATGGAACACCTTGATACCCGCCCTTTGCCTGACAGCATTCTTTGTGCCGGTACTGCTTGTGTCGAAACGACTGCGCGAGGCGCTGGAGAACAATAATTATCCGTTAAAATAATTCTGTAGTCTCAATGGCATATTATAATGAAATTATCCAGATTACTATATAGCAAGTGGTTGAAGGTTCAGGAGACTTGGAGCGTTTTTACCGGTGAATTGCTTCGGATCTTTCATGATCCGGGAGTGATAGTGATATTCTTTGTCGCTACCTTGGCGTATCCCATATTGTATAGTTTCATTTACTGGAACGACAATATTCAGAATGTGCCGGTCGCAGTGGTAGATATGAGTGGCTGCCCAGAGAGCCGAAACTTTTTGCACCGCTGGAACGCCACGCCGGATATAACGATTACACATCACTGTGTATCAATGGCAGAAGCCGAGCAACTATTAAGAGCACAAAAAGTGCACGGGATAATTTATTTTCCGTCGGACTATGCTGAATGTTTGAATTCCGGATTGAAGACGGCGCATATATCGCTATATTGCGACATGTCGTCGTTTCTATACATGAAAGCCGTGTACCTGAGTTGTAATCGTGTGATGTTGGAGGATATGAGTCGTATTCAAGTTGACCGCTACGAAGCAATGGGGTACGACAAACAATTCTCTTGGCAGTTGGTGCAGGCAGCACCTTATACTGAGACGGCATTGTTTTGTGAGAGCGGAGGGTATGCATCGTTCCTCATTCCTGCCGTTTTGATGCTGATACTACACCAAACGCTGCTATTTGGCATTTGCATGTTAGGCGGAACTGCGCGCGAGGAGAATAACGAGTTGTTTCTGCTACCCGGCAGGCGACGCGGTTATAGTGTGCTTAGAATAACGTTTGGCAGATCGGCAGCGTACTTTCTGATATATTTTGCACTGGGTGCGCTCGTGTTGTTGGGAGTGCCAAGGTTGTTCAATTTGCCGCATATAGGTGCCCCGATAGCGGTGCTCAAACTATTGGTGCCTTATCTGCTGGCGGTAATATATTTTTCGATGAGTGTGAGTGCGTTTATCCGAAACCGCGAGAGTGGGATGGTACTACTGATATCGACGTCGCTGATATTCCTATTTATAGCTGGCGTGAGTTGGCCGCAACAAATGTTGCCTGATGCATGGCGATACCTAAGTTATGCCTTTCCATATACATGGGGTGTACATGGATTTTTGCATATAAATTCAATGGGCGCAACGTTGGAAACAACGGCTCGCGAATATACAGCACTATGGCTACAAGCGGGCGTATATTTCATCACCACTTGTGCCATGTTGTGGATAACGGGTGTATTGCATGATAAAAAAACAGCCCTCAACAAATGACTGATATACGCGAATATTGGCATAATCTACCTTCAGAGGAGAAAGCAAACACCATAACGCACCTGATCCCGTTTGTGGCAACATTTATACTGATGGTGCCGTTGATAAACTTAGCAGCCCAAACGCAACAACTTCGTATGCAGAATGTGACAGGTACGGTGCTATTTGTGGTAGGAATGTTGCTGATGTATGGGTCGTCTACCTTCTATCATTTGATTGTTTCACCAAAACATAAAGCCAGATTGCGCATATTCGACCATATATCCATCTACGTGATGATAGCCGGCTCATATTCGTTGCTGTGTATGTCCGTAGTAGGCGGTTGGCTGGGGTGGACAATCTTCATCTTTCTTTGGGCATGCGTGATAGCCGGTATTGTGGGCAAACTGGTTGCGTTAGGCAAACATCCCAAGTTGTCGTTGACGCTCTATCTGGCTATGGGGTGGGTAGCCCTGCTGATGATTGTGCCGTTGTGGCGAAACATGTCACACGCAGCATTTGCGTGGGTCTTTGCGGAAGGTATATTCTATACAATAGGCGCGTACTTCTTCCGCTTGGACGAAGAACGCGCCTACTATCATGCTATCTGGCATGTATTTATCATTCTCGGAGTAACCTCACACACCATAGCCGAGTGGCTGGTGCTACAGGGAGCATGATTTTCATCTGAACTCTTTTACTCCTTTACGTAACGTATTACTTCTGTCAGGCATTGCCCGATTGAGGCAACATTGTTGAGCTGTAGCGGTGTAAGCAGGTGACCTGTATAGGTTACTGCCGAACTGCCCATGCTGTTAGCGTTACGTTGTATGCAGAACGGTATTGTGAACGCCTCTGCTTTAGGTCGCTCTTTCATAACAAAACCATACGTCACATCGTCCGATGAACCGGCTATGTGTACGCTTAGTTTCTCTTTGCTCGGCTCCAAAGTGCGTGATGAGATGCAATGATTGATGGCTTTGATAATTGCCTGCTCCAGTGTGCCGGTAGCCGATGGATTGACGTGGAATACAGCGTGACGAAGGATGCGCAGCAGAGGATTAGTCTCTTTGTATTCCTCAACCGACAACTCATGTGCTTCTTCAGCCGTAGCACCTAACTGCCGGTTGCGTAAGTAGGCAAGCATATCTTCGATGCTCACATACTTGGGCGTGATGAATGCTGTTACCTTCTGACCATTGATGACTCTGACACTGGATTGGCGCACACCAATCTTGAAGTGTGCATTGATGTCCGGTAACATCGCTTGAGCCTCATAGCGGCTCGGTAACCCCTGAGTGTGACCCGAGGCATAAATGTATTCAAGGGCTTGTTGCGGTGTAAACTTCTCCATATGATTAATGTTTAGATTAGTTAGCTACAATTGTTTGACGTGTGAATTATGCTGTTATCATCGCCTTGACAGACTGCATCAAACGCAGTGCATACGGGTAGAGCAGCGAATTGTCTTTCAGTTCGGGCTTAATGAAGTGCAGTACGCCATCCAGCATGTCGATGCACATTACTATGATAGCTACAATCAGCATCCATTTGACTGCTCCGAACAATCCGCCTATCAGCCGGTTGAGCCATCCAAGCGAAATGAGTTTGAACAGTTTGGTCAACAGATATGCCAACAGGTTGCATACCACAGCCACCAGTACAAAGATAGTAAAGGTCGCTATCGGTCGCAGCAGATTGATATCCCAGTTGCTGACCTGTTGCTGCATCCAGACGGCTGCATCGCCGGCAAACGCCCGGGCTGCAAATATGCCCAGAACGATGCCGACAATAGCAAACACCTCTTTTACCACACCACGTTTCAGACCAATAATGATGCCGATGATGACAGGTGCTGATATGATGATATCCAGATAATTCACGTTGTCAGAATATTATTTTATCCACTCTTCGGGTACCCATGGCGTGCCTTCAGCCACATTGCCTGTGCCGTCAGCCTTCAAATCCAGGTCACTCAGGTCGCAGATGGTAATTGACCATTTGGCCTGATCGGGAGAATAACCTGCGTTGTCCATATAGTAGCCCAGGATGCCGCGTACAGATCCCTTGTATGTGCCATACACTATAGCGTCGCCCACTTTCTCATAGGGCAGGTAGTAGTGCGCATACTTGGCATACTCGGAGGTAGATACCAGCGTCCACTGGGAGCCGTCGGTGATGCAGCGGCTCTGAGGATAACCAACGTTGTTGGTGGTAGGGGCAAAAACATCAGCGTTGCTGTCTGCCACCTCGGGATTGCCTTCTCCTGTTTCCGGGTTGTAGTGTACGCATGGGCTGGGGCCATTGCTCTGGTCATTGTACTTGCCATCGAACCATACGTTCTTCAGGATGACCAGACGACCGTCAATCTTACGTGCACCTACGATGTCGCTGTAGTTGGCAACGCATTGTGCTATCGTTACCTCGTCGTACTGAAGTTTGCTCTCGTCAGGTGTGCCAACGAGCATGAAGTGCTGCTTGCAGATCGGAGCAGGAATACGTCCGGGAGCCCAACCTACTTTCTGTTCTCCGTGCTGTGCGTTGGTATTGTTGTTATACGACGGCACGCACAGTTGCGGTTGGTTGGAATAACGACCGATAGCCAATCCGTTGCAACGAATCAGCAGTTCCTGACCGCGCGGATACATACCGGATGCTGAACCCATATCGATAGATAGACGCAAGTTCTGTTGCTTGCCGTCCTCCCCAATCTGCTGGATAACCAATGCCTTGTAGAAGTTGCCACCGAAATCATCGGTGCTAACGCGACCGCGGATATAGATGCCGGGGCCTGTAGTGGGTAACGTATCAATGGAGAATAGGTAGATGCCGTCACCGTTAGTGGCACGCGTGCGGTACAAGGACGTGTCCGACAGATAGTTGCCTTCTTCTGTCATAAAGGCATCTAGGAACTCGTTGATGGTGTACAATTTGCCATCTGCAATCTTCTCCTTAACCTGATCCTCGTTCATATAGAGCGATTCAGGCTTTACATCGTAGTTGCAAGCGGTGAACAATGCGGCAACTGCTGCTATGCTTAGAAATTTAATGGATTTCATACTATTCGTGATTTTGATGTGAATCTTCAAATTTTCAAATCCTCAAATTAAAATTTATATGTGAGACTCAGATAGAAGTTCGTACCCCAAGCGTAGTAATACTTCGACGGGAACTTCCATGCGTTAGGCATGATTACCGAGTTACCTTCTTCCTCTGTCTTTCCCTGCAGGTTGCCGCGTGCTATACGGGCTTGCTGATAACCGCCGGTCTTGAGCTTCGTATTGTTGGTGAAGTTGGAGATCGACAGGTTGATTGACAACTGCTGACGGTTAGGCAGGTAAATCAGTTTACCTACGCTGGCATCGAAGATGAATCGGTTCCAAACGTTAGAACTGGCCATTGACTCCTGACTAACCATCAAGTCATACGGGTACATCAGTCGCGGTGTGCCGAACTTGTCCAGTATCATATTGCCGCTCTCATCCATCATCACAGCATTGACAGTAGTCTGGTCAACACCGCTGCTGACGGTGCGGTACGAACCGTTGACAACTGTACCATCGGTGCGTGTGCCTGTGTACAGACCTTGCATACGACGTGACGGAGCGATGTCCAAGAAGTTCCAGTCGTAGTAGGTGCAGGTGATATCGGCAAACCACATCTTTGAGTGGAAGAACGACAGCTTGAGTGAAGCAGTCAGTTGTGGACCTGTGGCTACGTGCAGACCGTTCATGTAGACAGAGTCGCTGTACTCCAGGATGGGTGAGCCATCGCTCTTGGTACCGAAAGACATACCGTTTTCAGCCGATGTGATGGAGTTGGCGTTAGATGTATAGCGGTAATCGGCAGCGTTAACTGCACCGGTCAGAGTGAAGTATGTGCCGAGTTTAACGGCAGCTGCAGCCTCGATACCACGGTGTACACGGTTGATGCCGGTCAAGGTTTGATTGACGAATGTACGTGCGTTGTCGTCGTAGTATCCGTTCATCTCCGAACCATTGAAGAACTGTGTGTAGTAAGCCGTGATACGTCCGCGGATGGGGGTGAAGTTGAACTCATAAGTCAGGTCGCCACCTATGATCTTTTGCGATGCTGCGTAGTAGTCAGCCAGACTCTTTGCATTGTCGTGCTGATAAATAGGATCAATCACGCGGTCGTGTACACGCGAAGAAACGTACGCATCACGTGCCAGCGGAGCCTCGGTCTGGGCTATAGCATTGAATTTGATGCGGTTACGTCCGTTGATCTTGTAGGTGAAGCCGAACTTGAATGCCGGGTCTATGAATTCGTGTGCCAAGCCCATGTATCGTGCTCGCTCTTTACCGCTGAGAATGTCAGTGGCGTTCTTGCCCAGATACATCTCGGCTTGTGTCGGATTAAGCGTAGCCAGATACCATGCACGACCGTTGACCATTGTTGTGGAGCGCTGCATGGATGAATAGGCAATCTTCAGGGCATAGTAGATGTCAAACTCGTTGAAATTCCACTCGTTTTGTGCCCATACATTGGCCTGAACCATATCCATGTAGTAGTTGTAACCGAAGCGGTCACCGGCTTTCTTGGCTTGGTTGTGATGAAATATATCATTCTGCTTCACATTCTCGATGCCGGCCTGTGACAGACCGATATTGGTTGCCAGATCCTTGATATCGCGCTCGGCAAACGGGTCAACGTCAATCCACTGATTGCCACCCAGCAGGTCGTCAACGCTCTTGTAGTGAATGCCTCGTGCATACTTGGCATCCAGACCTACGGTAATCTTCAGGTGGTTAACCTTGGAGTTGGTATAATTCAAGTTGATGATTGTCTCTTCCAGATTGTTGTGGCGACGTTCCTGCATGTATGATGCCGAAGCATTGGGATCAGCCAGATTGTTGGCTTGGTTGGCTGCGTACAGACCATCCCAGTCAATCTGTGTCGTTTTGTTGTCACGTGCTTTCCACAGGTCGGTCAGCGCCTTATAGGTAGCCATATCCATAGTATGGCCTACCACATTGCCGTTGTATGTCTGCTCCACCAATGAGCCGTCAGGACCTGCCTGGCCGAGAGGATTCATCATGCTGGTGTTGTCCTTGACGATAAGTGCACCGTTGGCGTCAAACTGACCGTCGTACAGGAACGAGGGTAGGTTGCGGTAATAATCCGGACGCGGGTCGGGAGCATTGTAGAACGTCAGTGCAGAGTTGGAATACCATGCGTAGTGGTAGCCGATAGCAGCACGCAGCTTTTGCATAGGATCGATCTGCCACTCATAGGATACGATAGCCGTCGGGTCGTATGATTTTACGATACGCGAGTTGCGCACCTTGCCATCGCAATAGCCCCAATAGGGGTTATAGTTGATGGAGCCTGTCAGATCATATACCTCCTGTGTAACAGCTCCTGACTGTCCGCGCTCGGTGGGGGCACCGAAAGTAATCAATGACAGACGATGACCGTTCTGCCAATCCTTCTGTGCGGATAAGAAGTAACCGCCTGAGTTATAGGCTATACCTTCTCCTATGATTCCCTTGACATCGATGTACGGCGAGTAGCGCCATGCTATCTGTGCGATGAATGACCAACCATTGTTCAGAGGACCTGAAGCGTATGTGGCATTCACACGACCTTTGTACTGACGGTTCGTACCGGCTATGCCAATCTTCCAGCCTTGGGCATAACGCGACGCATCCATCAGATAGTTGGTAGCGTTACCGATGCCGCCAAAGGTGAAGTTGCTGGCCTCGATGTTGTTCACTACCTCTTTGTTACGTGAGGCATCGTTCAAACCGCCCATCGACGAGAATGTGAACGTTCCACGCTCGGCTGTATTGAATGCCAAGCCGTTGATGTAGTTCTTCTCGTAGATGTTCTCATAACCACGGTTGCGGTAGCGACCTGTTGACCAAGCAAAACTTGTTGTTGAGTTGAATACGTCTTGGCTGGCGCTGGATGCCGACGATACGGATTGTGATTTACCTTCATCATCGTTAAGGTCAGCTTCTGCCAGGTTGAGCAGTACCTCCTCTTGTGCCTCGCGGGCAAGGTCTTGATACAGAACGATGTCGCCTGCGTCATTGGTTTGACCCTCAATGAGTTGTACCAATACGATGTTGGCCATGAATCCTTCAGCCTCGATGATAAGTTCCTCGTCTCCGGCCTCGAGATAGGAGAGAGAGAACTCCCCTCGTTCGTTGGCAGTCGTTGAGATGTTCTGGTTACCCAACGTGATTGTAGCAAGTCCGGTGATAGGTTCACCGTCCTCGTTAACCAGTTTTCCTACCAATTTCGTCGGCGAAGAAGATAATTGTTCTCTTGCCGCCGCCGTTGCCTGCTGAGCCATAGCGCTGCACGTAGCACCAAGAATGGCGAGCAGGAAGAAAAGTGTTTTTTTCATGCTAATATTATTGTTAATGATTTATTCAGGTTAATTGCTGATTTCTGATCTCAGCTTTAGAAGTCAGCATTTTTCGGTGTGCGCGGGAATGGGATAACATCGCGTATGTTTTGCATACCGGTCACGAACAACATCAGTCGCTCAAATCCCAAACCGAATCCTGCATGCGGTGCTGCGCCGAACCGACGTGTGTCGAGATACCACCACATATCCTTCATAGGTATCTGTCGGCGGTCGATTTCAGCATTCAGTTTGTCGAAATTAGCCTCACGTACCGAGCCACCGATAATCTCGCCAATCTGCGGGAACAGCACATCGGTGCCTTGCACAGTCTTACCGTCCTCGTTAATCTTCATATAGAACGCTTTGATGTCACGCGGATAATCGGTCATGATTACCGGTTTGCCGAAGTGTTGCTCTACCAGATAGCGCTCGTGCTCCGAACTCAGATCATCGCCCCAGTTGCACTGGAACTCAAATTTCTTGCCGTTCTTGATGGCTTCTTGCAAAATATTGATACCCTCGGTGTAGGGTAGGCGAACAAAGTCTGTGTCAATAACGGAACGCAGACGCTCGATCAGTCCTTTGTCAACAAACTGGTTAAGGAACTCCAGGTCATCCATACAATGCTCCAGAGCCCAACGTACGCAGAACTTGATGAAGTCCTCTTCGAGATCCATCAGTTCGTCTTTGTCGATGAACGCAACCTCCGGTTCGATCATCCAGAACTCAGCCAGATGTCGCGGCGTGTTGCTGTTTTCAGCGCGGAACGTGGGGCCAAAGGTATAAATCTTTCCCAGTGCCATTGCAGCCAACTCGCCTTCGAGCTGTCCGCTTACGGTGAGTGCTGCTTGCTTGCCGAAGAAGTCGTCGGAGTAATCTATCTGCCCATTCTCATCGAATTTGAGATTGTAGAGGTTCTTTGTGGTCACTTGGAACATCTGGCCAGCTCCCTCGCAATCCGAGGCGGTAATCAGCGGAGTGTGGAAATAAAAATACCCATGCTCGTGGAAATACGTGTGGATAGCCATAGCCATATTATGACGTATGCGGAACACTGCGCCAAACGTGTTCGTGCGCGGGCGCAGGTGCGCTATCGTGCGCAGGTATTCCATACTTAAGCCTTTCTTTTGCAGCGGATATTTCTCAGGGTCAGCTGTGCCGAATACTTCAAGATCCGTCAGTTGGATTTCCACTGTCTGACCAGCACCCTGACTGGCTACCAGCAGACCTGTAGCACCTATACAAGCGCCGGTGGTAACGGGTTTGAGTTGTTCTTCACTGAACTTAGTCAGGTCGGCTACGATCTGTATGTTTTTGATAGTTGAGCCGTCGTTCAGTGCTATGAACGACACATTCTTGTTTCCACGGCGCGAGCGCACCCAGCCACATACATGGATTGGTTCGTTCAGAGCCGTGCTCTTAAGGGCATCAATGATTACTGTACGTTTCATTATATAGGTGTTATAGATTTCGCTTATTTTTGTTTGTTGTTCTACGTTTGGTTTACCACGGCGCATCGTCCTTCGAACTTATGCCGTCGGCATCGCTGATGTTCATCGAGTTCATCTTTGATGCCGTACTGATATAGTTGCTGCCGTTTGCCTGTGGCATATCCATGGGTTCGTCGGTATCATCCACATTCTGGAACTTGGCATATTGTGCACGGAAGCGCAACGTTATATCACCGATAGCACCATTACGGTGCTTGGCTATGATAATCTTAGCCATACCGCGCAGGTCATTGCCGTTGGTGTCGGTATAGATGCGGAAGTACTCTGGTCGGTGGATGAACAGAACCATATCGGCATCTTGCTCTATGGCACCTGACTCACGCAGGTCGGACAGTTGCGGTGCTTTGCCATCCACCGAGTTGTCACTCTTGCCGTTGCCACGGCTCTCCAGGTTACGGTTGAGCTGCGACAGCGCGATGATGGGTATATCCAGTTCTTTGGCGAGTGCTTTCAGGTTACGTGATATAATACTTACCTCCTGTTCACGACTGCCAAAGTTCATACCCGAGGCGTTCATCAGCTGGAGGTAGTCGATGATGATCAGTTGTATGTCATGTTCGCGCTTTAGTTTGCGCGCCTTGCTACGCAGTTCGAACACGGATAGTGATGGTGTGTCGTCGAAGAATATCGGTGCTCCGTGCAGGGCAGTTACGCGTGTCTCCAGTTGCTGCCACTCCTGCGAGGTGAGTTTGCCGTTCTTGATTTTTTCACCTTCCATCTCGCAGACGTTCATAATCAAGCGGTTGCCCAACTGAACGTTTGACATTTCCAACGAGAACATAGCTACCGGTCTGCGGTAGTCGACGGCAATGTTTCTGACCATCGACAGCACGAATGCGGTCTTACCCATAGCCGGACGTGCAGCCAGGATAATCAGGTCGGACTTCTGCCAGCCGGATGTTATCTTGTCGAGTTCGGTAAAGCCGGACGGTGTGCCGGATATGTTTCCTTCGTTCTCGCCGGCTTTGCGCATACGTTCGAACGCCTCTTTGATGACGGGATCGATCTGTGTGACATCGCGTTTCATCTGGCGTTGCGATATCTCGAAAACCTGCGATTCAGCATATTGCATCAACTCCGATACATCTTGCGTCTCGCTGTAAGCCTGCTCGCTTATCTTGCTGGACAGTGCGATGAGGTCGCGTGCCGTAGCTTTTTGTGCCACGATCTGGGCGTGATAGCGCAAGTGTGCCGTAGAGGCAATCTTGTTCGTCAGGTCGGCCAGTTTGGTTATGCCGCCGGCTTCCGCCAGTTTGCCCTGCTGCTTAAGTTTCTCGGCTACAGTCAGCATATCGATAGGCTGATCGGTGGCCGCCAGATCCTGGATGGCCTCGAATATCAGGCTATGCTGGCTGTTGTAGAACGAACGCGGCTGCAGCAGGTCGGCTACCGTAGGGTAGGCGTCCTTCTCGATCATCACTGCCCCGAGCACCGCTTCTTCCAGCTCAGGCGCTTGCGGAGGCATCTTGCCTAACGCATCCGCTCCGGGCTTGGGCAGCTCGTTCTTGGTCTTTCTATTTGTAGCGTTTAGTGCCATGTATAGGCTTTGAAGATTTCTGATTTCTGATTTGAAGATTGAATGTTCATATTCTCAATATTTTCAAACCTTCAAACTATTGTATTTGTTCAACAACTCATGTGCTGCAATGAAACTGCTGATTTCGTTGTCCAGTATCCGTTGTTCGTACTGCGGTATGAGTGTTTCAATCTCAGGATTGTGATAAAAATTGTCGAGCAGTGACTGATGAATCGTCTCGTACATCCAGTATTTGGCTTGTTGGCTGCGTTTGTAATCGAAGTATCCGTTCTTCTGCGTATATGCGATATAATCGGTTATCATTTTCCATACCTCGGTTATACCTGTGTTCTCGACCGATGAGCATGTCTCGGCATATGGTTTCCATCCGCTTTCAGTAGGCGGGAAAAGCGCCAGTGCGTTCTTGAAGCTTACGCGTGCTGCGCGTGCTTTCTCGACGTTCGAGCCATCGCACTTGTTGATAGCTATACCGTCAGCCATCTCCATGATACCGCGTTTGATACCTTGCAGCTCGTCGCCTGTGCCTGTTACTTGCAGCAGCAGAAAGAAATCCACCATCGAGTGTGCAGCAGTCTCCGATTGTCCTACGCCTACCGTTTCCACCAGTATGGTGTCGAACCCAGCGGCTTCGCACAGCACGATTGTCTCGCGCGTCTTACGTGCTACACCTCCTAACGAGCCTGCTGACGGGCTGGGGCGTATAAACGCATTGGCGGCTGTCGATAGTTCGTTCATACGGGTCTTGTCGCCCAATATACTGCCTTTGGAGCGTTCCGACGACGGGTCAATAGCCAGCACGGCCAGATGATTTCCCTGTTTGCATAACTGGGTGCCCAGTGCTTCGATGAATGTCGATTTGCCGGCACCGGGCACACCTGTTATACCTACGCGTATGGAGTTACCAGAGAATGGCAGACACGCCTCAATCACTTTTTGTGCAATCTCCTGGTCAGAGGGCAGATTGCTCTCCACCAGTGTCACTGCTTGACCGAGGATAGATATATCGCCATTGCGTATGCCGGCTACATATTCGTCAGCCGACAGCAAACGTTTCTTGCGTCGGAACGTGGCATACGGGTTTACCGAGGGTAGGGGTACTACACCTTCATTCACCTGTAAGCCCTTGTAATCCTCGCTGTTCTCGGGATGCTCCATATCTGTTGATTTTTACTCTACAGTCCAGTTGACGGTAACAATGAATCGCGGTTTAGCCGGGTCATTGGTAATCAGTGTGAGCTGACGGCTGTATGCGCCGGGCTTCAAGCCTGCGGTGGGTACTTCGAGTTTGAGTGATGCACTCTTGCCGTTCTTCAACTCGTTTTTGTTAACCGATGCACGAAAATCCTTGCTGTTATTCAGCACGCGGTGAATCTTCAGCGGATCGGCACCAACGTTCGTCAGGTTGATTGTGCGTTTGCCTACATTGCCGGCTGCTATATTACCCATATTAATGGTAGCAGCAATGTCTAGGATAGGAGCATTGCGGTGCTCTTCAGGAGTCAGCTTCGAGAAGTCTTCCTCGATATCGGCACGAACGATAATCTTGTACTCATCGCTTTGTACTTGCTTGTCGTTCACTACGATCAGGAACGAACCCTCGATGGGTCCAAAAATATTTCCGGTCTCCGGAGTCAGAGCAATCTGTATCTTACCGGTCTCGTTAGGTTTAACTTCTGCCAGCGTAACAATAGCATCCAAATACTTCTCCTGCCCTTTGGCGGGAACGATGGCTACTTTCAGTCCGTTGGAGGTCTGGTTGGCATACTCGATCTCGGCAGTCTTGGTGCCTACGTTGGGTACTTTGGCAAAGTTCACCTCTTTCTGCTTCAGGCTCAGATCACCCATTTTCACCGGATACTTGTCCACCGGTTTGGCGGGCTTGGGTATCACTTCACCCTTGATGGTGACGCGAGTGGTTGGCTCGGTAGCATTGGAGGTGATGGTCACGGTCTTGGTGAATCGTCCCGGACGACCGTTAGGGTTGTATGTTACGGTTATCTCGCCTGTCTGTCCCGGCTCAATCGGCTGACGCGGCCATTTGGGTGTCGTGCAACCGCAACTGGCGCGAACGTTCGACAGAACAAGTGGTTCCATACCTTCGTTCTTGAATGTGAAGATTGTTGTTACTTTGCCGTCGGCCTCGTTGATCTTGCCGAAGTCGTGGTCATGTCGTTCAAATGTGATGACTGCCTGCTGAGCCATCATTGCTACGGCTACCAATGCCATAGCCATCGATAGAAATACCTTTTTCATTTTGTTGTTATCAATTTGCCCAAGGACTCAAGAGCCTTGGTAGTTTTTATTTGAATACTCGTTTTACAGACTGTATGTTATGCATCTTTCTCAATGCATCTATCAGTTCGTCGAGTTCGGCCTTGTCGTATACATATATCTCAATCTTGGCGTTGAACAGGCCATTGTTGGCGGATATATGCAGTTCGTGCATATTGATGTTGAAGTTCTCCGATATCACGCGCATGATCTCTATCAGTAGTCCGAACTGATCGATACCTTCAATCTCCAGTTTCTCATTGTAGGTACTCATGCGGTGAGTGTCCCATTCAACGGAGTAGATGGATTTTCCGTTGCTCGATTTGAGCCGTTCAGCCACCGGGCAGTTCAGGTAGTGGATGTGCATCTTGCCATCCGCGTCTTTGAATCCTATCACCTCGTCACCGGGTATAGGTTTGCAGCACGGCTCCAGTATCACATCTTTCAGATTTTCGTCGGTCAGTACGATGTGCCGCGGCGCTTTGCTCTTTTCCTTAGGCTGACTGCTGGGCGCTGACTGCTGACTGCTGATGGCTGATGGCTGACTTCTATCCTGACTCCACGGGTTCAGGCGCGACCACAGGCTGCGCTTGGGGAATATGATATCTTTTAGCCCCTGCAGTTTGATGGCATCCAAACCTATCTGACGGTACAACTCGCTGCGTTTGGTCAGATGGTAGTAGTTCTGCAGTCGTTGTGCAGCGCTCTCGAACTGGTCTTCGGGAATCTCCATCGTGCGCAGTGCGTCGTTCAGCCGGCGTTCGCCTATCTGCTCTTTCTGTCGTTCCTGCTTGCGGAAATACGTCTCCAGCGATGATTGTGCTTTGGCTGTGATTACATATTTCAGCCACTCGGGTTGCGGTTGCTGCTGTTCGGCTGTCAGTACTTCGACCTGATCGCCTGCATGCAGGATATAATCGCTGCTTTTGAGGCTATGGTTAACGCGTGCGCCTATACAATGCTCGCCCAACTCGGAGTGTAACTGATAAGCCAGATCTAGCACGGTTGCGCCTTGAGGCAGTGTTTGTATCTCACCTTTAGGTGTGAACACAAACACCTCTTTGGCAAACAGATTGAGCTTGAATGTATCCAGGAACGCCATAGCGTCGGGCGACTCGCTAGCAAGTATCTCCTTGATATCGCGCAGCCATTTGTCGAGCTCGGTCTCTTCCAGCACGCCTGTTTTGTACTTCCAGTGTGCCGCCAAGCCCTGTTCCGCTAACTCATGCATGCGCCGTGTACGAATCTGTATCTCTACCCACTCGCCGTTGCGTCCCATCACGGTCACATGCAATGCTTCGTAACCATTGGCTTTGGGTGTGGATATCCAGTCGCGTATGCGTCCCGGATGCGGACGGTAGATCTCCGTTATGGCGGAGTAGATCATCCAGCACTGGTCTTTCTCGCTGAACGACTGGTTGGATGTAAACACGATTCGCACGGCCAGCAGGTCATACACCTCGTCGAACGTCACGTGCTTGGTGTTCATCTTGTTCCAGATGGAGTAGGGCGTCTTGATGCGTGCCGTCAGGTCATAATCGTAGCCGAGCATGGTCAGCTTGTCGCGTATAGGTTGGGCAAACCGCTCGAAGTTCTCCATACGCGTCAGGTTGTCGGCCTCGATGCGTGCCTGCAGTTCGGCATAGGTATCCGGATGCTCGTATTTGAACGCCAGGTTCTCCAGTTCGCTCTTGATTGACCCCAGACCCAATCGGTGCGCCAACGGAGCGTAGATATACTGCGTCTCACCGGCAATCTTGTACTGCTTCTCTATCGGTTGTGCGCTGAGCGTGCGCATGTTGTGCAATCGGTCGGCAATCTTGATGAGCACCACACGTATATCGTCGCTCATCGTCAGCAGCAGTTTGCGGAAGTTCTCCGCCTGCTCCGAGGCTTTGTCGCCGAACACGCCGCCGGATATCTTCGTCAAACCGTCAACGATCTGTGCAATCTTGGCACCGAACAGATTGTCGATATCTTCCACCGTATAATCGGTATCTTCCACCACATCATGCAGCAGTGCTGCACTGATGGATGTACTGCCCAATCCAATCTCGCTCACCACGATTTTGGCCACAGCCAGCGGATGCATGATGTACGGCTCACCGCTGAGTCGGCGTACACCGTAGTGCGCCTTGTTGGCAAAGCGGAACGCCTGCTCAATGCGCTCAACATGCTGACGATGCGTCGTATGCGCATACGCATCGATGAGCGAGGCAAACTCCTGCTCTATCATTGCATTTTCAGCCGGTGTAAATTCACTCTTTTTCATTACCGAAAAAAATAGTGCACAAAATCGCTACAAAATTACAAAAAATAAATGAAATTTGCAAATATTATCAAAGAAAAGTTGTAAAATTCTGCATTTTTAGTGACATAGTGACGGGCGTAACCCTCTCAGCCAATCACCCCTTCACGTTTTCCAGCAGAAACAGTTTGTCGCCTCTGTGCACCGTTTCATCGGTGTGAATGGCAAACAGTTCGCCTTGCTTGACGGTGGTTACGGGTTTGTCGGTACGTATGTCGCGCGCCGTGCACTCATAGGCACCTGTGGTGTGACCTGTCACGAGCAAGTCGTCGCCCTCATGCAGTTCGGGGATAGCCTCCAGCAGGAACTCTGCCACACCGATGTTCTTGAAGTAGTTCGTGCACTTGCCGGCATAGACCTTACGCTTCGTAGCTTTGCTGCCATAATCGTTCGTCCACTCGCCCAATCGCTGCCCGAGATAATAGCCGTTCCAGAACCCGCGATTGAACACTGTAGCCAACTGCTTATCCCATTCGGCAATCTTCTGCTCCATCTCTATCTTTCTACTTTCTACTTTCGACTTTCGACTCTCCTCCCACATCTCCACCGCCTCGCGGTAGCAACGCACTACGGTGCTCACATATTCCGCACCGCGCGCACGACCCTCAATCTTCAGCACGCGCACACCGGCATCCAGCATCTGCCCCAGAAAATGTATTGTTTTCAGGTCTTTGGGTGACATGATATACTCGTTGTCCACTTCCAGTTCGATGTCCGACGCCTTGTCGTGTACCACGTATGCCCGACGGCATATCTGAGCACATGCGCCGCGGTTAGCCGAACTGTTCAGGTTATGCAGCGACAGGTAACACTTGCCACTGACAGCCATGCACAGTGCACCGTGGCAGAACATCTCTATACGAATCTGCTCGCCGTGACGACCGCGTATATCCTGCTCCTGTATATCCTTATATATCGATGCTACCTGCGTCAGGTTCAGTTCGCGTGCCAGCACTACCACATCCGCAAACTGCGCATAGAACTTCAGTGCCTCGGTGTTGGCTATATTCAGTTGTGTGGATAGATGCACCTCTACATCCTGCTGCACGGCATATTGCATCACCGCTATATCCGAAGCGATGATGGCATCCACACCGGCAGATTTGGCGTGATCGACTATTGTCTGCATCATGGGTATATCTTCGGGATAGATGACGGTGTTGACTGTCAGATAGGTCTTGACGCCGGCCTCACGGCAGATGGCTACTATCTTGTGCAGGTCATCGGTGGTGAAGTTAGCAGCCGAACGCGCACGCATGTTCAGGTGCTCGATACCGAAATATACACTGCCGGCACCGGCTTTGATAGCGGCTGCCAGACTCTCGTACGAACCTACGGGAGCCATGATCTCTACTTGGCTTGTCCTACTGGAAGGAGTCATGTTATGTGAACTTTTATCTTCTGTTTGTTGGCTGTTGATTATACCCGCGCAGTAGTGTGGAGTAGAATCTCGCTACAAAGGTACAAAAAAAAATGCACATTTGCAAATCAACCGAAGAAAATTTGCACTTTAGTGCATTTTTTAGTGCCGTAGAGCCTGCCTATGCTTGCATAAAGG
>SAMEA3663077__coassemble_163_pt1 | contig 29414 bp, 16 predicted proteins | sample SAMEA3663077__metabat2_high_PE_010 | metagenome-assembled genome bin SAMEA3663077 (sample SAMEA3663077) | pig gut metagenome | biome: pig gut; feature: pig-associated habitat; material: faeces | place: France | collected 2012
CCCCCGACTATGGTTCGACTCAACTCCGCGCAGCGCAACGAGTGCATCAACTGGCATGCCGCATGGCTGATTGCGCAGTCGGTCGCAACCGAGAAAAAGAAAAAGCAAAAGAAAAAAGAACCAAAAAAGAAAAAGAAAAAGAAAAAAAAATACTCCCGTACACTAAACACTAAGCAGATATACAGTGTTCGGTGTTAGGTGTTCGGGAGTTTTGAAAGATTTTAATTATGGAATTTTTGGAATTTTACAAGCAGTACAGCAATGAGTTCTGGAGTTATTTTCAGGCCTCAGAATTAGCGCAAGGCAGAAAAACCGCAACGTTCCGGCTATGGGTTAAGCGAACCGTTGTTGCACGGTAGGCAATGAGCACGTTCCTCAGCGAGCACGGTGCAATCAATGAGACCCCGAACTCAGCATGAGCCGCAACAAGATACGCACGGCTATACTGCGGGAGTTAGGCACATCGGGCTAGGGGGGAAAAAAATGTGTATTTTTTAGTCCAAACATTTGCAATTCTCATTTTTTTTTCGTATCTTTGTAGGTTGTTTGGTGCGGACTACCGCAAGAACAATGCTCTCGGCATAGCACCGAGCTGTATCGTATAACATAATCAAACATATATCATGGCAAAAAAAGAAGTCCAATTTTCGCTCGTTTATCGCGATATGTGGCAAAGTAGCGGACGGTACGTACCGCGCAAAGACCAATTAGCCAAGGTTGCACCCGTTATCATCGACATGGGCTGCTTCGACCGAGTAGAAACCAACGGCGGTGCATCGGAGCAAGTCAACCTGCTCTACGGCGAGAACCCCAACCAGGCTGTACGTACGTTCTGCAAACCTTTCAACGAGGCGGGCATCAAGACACACATGCTCGACCGCGGCTTGAACGCACTGCGCATGAACCCTGTGCCTGCTGACGTGCGACAACTGATGTACAAAGTGAAGCACGCCCAAGGCACGAACATCACACGTATCTTCTGCGGATTGAACGACCCGAGGAACATCATCCCCAGCATCAAGTGGGCGAAAGCCGCCGGAATGACCGCACAGGCTACAATGTGTATCACCTATTCCAAGGTTCATACCCGCGAGTATTACATCAATCTGGCGGAACAACTGATTGAAGCCGGAGCAGAAGAGATCTGCCTCAAGGATATGGCCGGCGTAGGCCGTCCGGCAATGCTCGGCGACATAGTACGCGCCATCAAGGAGAAACATCCGCACATCATCATCCAGTACCACGGTCATTCAGGGCCTGGCTTCTCCGTTGCCTCGATGCTCGAGGTAGCCAAAGCCGGAGGCGATGTGCTGGACGTTGCCATGGAACCGCTGAGCTGGGGCAAAGTTCACCCAGACGTAATCACCATCCAGGCTATGCTGCGCGATGCCGGATTCCTGGTCAAGGACATCAACATGAAAGCGTACATGGAAGCCCGCTCGCTGACACAATCGTTCATCGACGACTTCCTGGGTTACTGGATTGACCCGAAGAACGCCCTGATGACATCGCTGCTGGTAGGCTGCGGCCTGCCCGGAGGAATGATGGGTTCGCTCATGGCTGACCTGAAAGGCATACATGCCGCCATCAACGCCAACCTCAAGAAGAAAGGCGAACCCGAACTGAGCGAGGACGAACTGCTCGTACAACTGTTTGACGAAGTACAGCGTATATGGCCGATGCTCGGCACGCCGTGTCTGGTTACACCGTTCAGCCAGTACGTCAAGAACGCCGCTCTGATGAACCTGTTCAGCCGCTCGATGGGAGAGAAAGACTTCACACGTATGGATCCTGCCATGTGGGGAATGATTCTCGGCAAATCCGGCAAACTGCCCGGCGAACTGGCTCCGGAAATCATCGAACTGGCCAAACAGAAAGGGTACGAGTTCTATACCGACGACCCGCAAAAACTCTATCCGGACGTACTGCCGCATTACATCGAAGAGATGGAGAAACTCGGTTGGGATCGCGGACAGGACGACGAAGAGTTGTTTGAGTTCGCCATGCACGAGAAGCAGTATCGCGAGTACAAATCCGGTCTGGCGAAAGAGCAGTTCAACAAAGACCTGCTCGAGCGTATGGAGAAAGCCGCCAAGGGCGGACAGCAAGTTACCTTCATCAGTGCTGCCGACAAACGTGCAATCCTGCACCCCAGCAGCGAACCCGTGGAAGCTACACAAGCCGGCACAGTGCTCTGGGAACTTGATTACAACGAAGACAGCCACGCACCCGCCTTCGGCAAACTTTACCGTCAGGGCGATCTGGTTTGCTACCTGCAGACGCAACACGGCATAGAGCCGCTCACAGCTTCGCAGGACAGCCGACTCGTGGCTATCGACAAGCAGCAGGGCGACAAGGTCGTGAAGGGCGATGCTATATGCTGGCTCGAAAAAGCCGACATACCCGCTGAGCCCAACGCAAAGGCTGCCCAGCCCAAAGCAGCCGACAATAAACCTGCCGCTGCCAAGAAAAGTGCATGGAAAGACTCGATGAACGTAATCAAAGCGGAGAAGAAGTAATCAGCCACATTGGGCTGACTATCCCCACATGAGTCAAAGTCTGAACATAGTGATCGTAGGCACAGCCTACCCCTTCCGGGGTGGGCTGGCTACGTTCAACCAACGGCTGGCACAACAGTTCCAGGCCGACGGACACCACGTTGAACTCATCACGTTCACCACACAATATCCATCGCTGCTCTTCCCCGGCAAGACCCAACTGACCCACGACCCCGCTCCCGCCGAACTCAACATCCGCCGAGCAGTCAATTCCTGCAATCCTCTATCCTGGATAAGAGTAGGTCATCAGTTGCGCAAACAATGCCCCGACCTGGTTATATGCTGCTACTGGATGGCGTTCTTCGCACCGGCCTTTGCCACTATCGAGCGGATAGCTAAACGTAACGGACATACGCGGTGCGTGGCACTGGTGCACAACATGATTCCGCATGAGCCTACAGTGCTCGACAAACTCTTTGCCCCATCGTTTGTGCACAACACCGACGGTTTTGTAGCCCTGTCGAAGAGCGTTCTAACGGACATCGACAAACTTGGCGGTAAGCAAAAACAGAAATCCTTCAGTCCGCATCCAATCTACGACCACTACGGCGAGCCTATGACCAAAGCCGCAGCCTGCGAGGCACTACGTATTGACCCGAAATACGACTATATGTTGTTCTTCGGTCTGGTGCGCGCCTACAAAGGACTGGATCTTCTGATCGACGCCTTTGCACGTATCAAGGACAATCTGCCAAACCTGCGCCTGCTCATCGCCGGCGAGTTCTATGAAGACGAGCAGAAGTACCGCGAACAGATTCGTCAGGCTGGATTGGACGACAAAGTAATCATCCGCAACGAGTTCATTGCAGACAGCGAATTGCGTACGTACTTCGGAGCAGCCGGTCTGATTGTACAGCCCTACAAGTCCGCCACACAATCCGGCGTGACGCAAGTTGCATTCCACTTCGAGAAGCCCATGCTGGTGACCAACGTAGGCGGACTGGCAGAGATTGTGCATCACGGTCTGATGGGCTACGCAGTAGCGCCCGAAGCACCTGCCATAGCCAAGGCTATACACGACTACTACACGAATGATCGGCAAGAGCAGTTCACCGAGTACCTAAGGCTGGAAAAGGACAAGTACACGTGGGACAAGATGACGCACACGTTCATCCGGTTGTACCAAAAGTTGCTATAACCGCCTAACGGCGAGTGCATCACCGCGCACCATAACAACAAAAAGCTGTCGAACAATCGACAGCTTTTGTTTTTACCCTTACAGCAAGCTAACCTTATTTTACGCGGCGCTCGGGGATACGAGCCTTCTTACCGGTCAGGTTACGCAGGTAATAGAGTTTAGCACGGCGAACTTTACCATACTTGTTAACAGTGATAGACTCAATGAACGGAGAGTCCATCGGGAAGATACGCTCAACGCCTACGTTGCCCGACACCTTGCGAACAGTGAAGCGCTTCTTATCCTCGCTGCCGTGGATAGCGATAACGTCGCCACGGAACTCCTGGATACGCTCTTTGTTACCTTCCTTGATACGATAAGCTACAGTGACTTGGTCACCTGCCTTGAATGCGGGAAACTCTTTCTTCTCGCCTGCAAATGCTTGTTCAGCAATCTTAATTAAATCCATTGTCTTTTTCTCTTTTGGGCTTCAGTGCTCGACTGACAGCCATTTGTTGGCAAAAGCATGCACTACCATTTGGCTCCCGCCATATTGCGGGCAACCTACCTAAATCGCCAGAGGCTTTTGTCGGATTGGGCTGCAAAGGTACAACATAAATTTCATTTATGCAAGCCCCAAGGCAAAAATTCTGCATACGCACCGTAATTTTTGTACATTTTGTAACATAGAGACGATGATTTAGACCGGCGCTTACAAATTGTCAGCAACTACCCCCTTTTGGCTGACAATTTGCTCGCTTTCTGAGTGTTTGACTTTCTATTTGCTATATCCGCCTTGCAAAACAAGCGAATTTTATGCTGTAAAACATATTTTTTGCCTATATATTTGCATATATGGAATATTTGTAGTACTTTTGCATCGTGTTTTTCATGGTATTAGATTTAAGGTTAATAAAGATTGGGTTGTCGGGAGACAATCCTTCTTTTTTTGTATGATATGTTAGTCCTTTTTTTTGTATGATATGTTAGTCCTTTTTTTTGTATGATATGTTAGTCAACAAGTATCGACAATCAACTACAATTTGATAAGATTAAGAAGAGGTGTGCCATTTATGACACACCTCCTTGTTTAGTAGATTCGGAAAATCTGAATATTCCGGAGAATCCGGATGAGTTGAATTACTTAACTTCAAGACCTTCAACATCAAAAATCTTTCCGTCACGCCGGATGTACAAATGTCCTTCACGTAGAACTTTCTGCGGTACAGGTTGTTCGGCATCCACATCATCAACGGCAGTCTGCGGATTGTACTGATAACGCAGGTCGTTGAGGTAGATGCTACCCTTGCCCGACAGCAGCGATGTGCCGCGAACAACACGTATACCCATCAACTGGTACTCAACTCCCTTAGGCAGCGAAGAAAGGTCAGCCTCCTGCCATTTCCAGCCACCGTAATCCAAGTCACAGAGCTTGACATACTGGATATCACCCGCAACCTCACAACGCAAGTAAACTGTATTACCGGAGAAATCGGAGAACACATGCATACCCAACTTGTCAGCCGAACCGATGGTAGAGATATATGCCGGATCTTTAGCCTTGAAGTGTGCCTCGGCATTCTCGTCCTCGCCAAAGGCGTAGGTCAGTTCGTTAGAAGCCTTGTAACTCTCGCTATACTTGGTATTGGTATTACGCAAGGTGGACAGACTCGATGTGTTGACCGACGACTCCTTGTCAACCGCAAACACCAGCGTATCCAGCAAATCGTGCGACGGGATATCCGGCACGATCTCCTCAGCCATCGTAGTAAATCGTATAGGCAGATCGTCGACCAGATATACACCCAGGTTATCTTTGAGCGACCCCAGGACGGTCAGTTCATACTCTGTTGACGGTTGGAGAGCCGACGATGTCTCAAATGACACAAAACCATTGGGTTCGGGAGCCTGGTTGTACTTGAACGAACGGGTACTGATCTTCACCTCATTGCCCTGCATATCCTTCAGCACATACGAGTTACGTGCCGACGAGGATACTATAGCCTGGTCGAACAGCGTGATGAACGACGGGTTGAGCGGTACATCCTTCTCGCCATTAGCAGGGTACGAGCCTAAGAAACGTATAGCACCGCGATCTTTTGTGCGGAAGCGGAACTCAAACGGCTCTTGCAAGTGATTGCTGAACGCATCGTCCGGATGGCACGCCTTGGTGGACAGACGAACCGTATATTCCACCCCAGGCTCAAAGCGGCCAGTGGGAGCAAAGCGCATGGTTCGGTTGTCGTTCTCGAAGGTGATTGTACCTTCCACTGACGGAGTAATAGTCAAAGCCTCAGCCACGGAGTCGGTCAGACAATCCCAGTTGAAACTGATCAGCACATTGCTGGACACCATAACGGAGTCCGTGATTGCCGCAGGATTAGGGCTATAGTCAATCACCTCCAGCGGTGTATTGCGCTGCATGTTGATCAACACATTGTGGTATGATATATGAGCAGCCGTTACTGTAGTATGGTACGAATAATCATTATACCCTTCTGCCTTGACATCCACATCATACTCACCGGGCTTCAAACCCCAGAAGAAGAACACACCGTTATACAGTTGGTCGGTAGTATACTGCTGTAGCACAACGCCGTTCTGCTTAAGTATAACCTGAGCGCCGCAGATAGGTTTTTGGGCATCTATTGTACCCTTATGGTAGGCTATAGCCGGGAACTCCATCGGCAGATAAGCATCGCGCACCTGACCGCCTATAGCGCCGTCGGTGAGCGTGGTGTTGCAATAGTACTCCAGGAACGTACGGGCGAAGTAGAACGCCTCGCGCCACTTATAGTCCATGTTCACCAGGCGGTAGGTCTCAGGCTTGTAATCGTGCATACAGCCTTCAGATATAGTACCCGGCACTTTCAGTCCGCGCAGTACGCCATAGCCATTGCTCCACCCCATCACATCCTTGGCAAAGGTCTTGTCGCCCTTAATCATCGGTTGGCGCGTCCAGTCGGTCACTTTGTTCTCATAGAGAATATTACCCATCAGCGTGGTAACCGCGTGTCCCTCATCCGAGCATGGGGTAGCAGTAGGGTACGTACGCGTGTCACCGGGGTCTTTGCCGGCGTAGAGTTGAAGGATATAGTTCGACGGATTGCCGGCATTGGAGTGAATACTGAGGAAGAAATCGGGCTTGTAGGCATTGGCTTCAGCCACGATGGTTGACAGCGGCAGGTCGTCGGCGGTGGTATTGGTAACACGAGACATGGTGTTTTGCACTCCGTACGAGTTGAGGATGTCACGCAGACGCAAACCTTTGTCCAGATTGGACTGCGACTCCCAGAAGTTGTCATGCGATCCCGAGGTGTACGGATAGATTACCATCTGTCGGTCGTCAGAATCCCAACCACCGTGTCCCGGGTTGATATAGATGCGCATTTCAGACGGCTTCTTGTATGTCGCACTCTTGGCGCGTGCCGGAGCACGCATGGCTTGCGGTGCACGTTTAACCTGAGGCAGGCTGCTCTGTATGGGCTGCTCAGCCAGATTGAGTTGCAACAGACGCAGGTCGCCGTTCAGCGTAGCGTAGGCTATACGTCCGGTTTGGGGCGAAACGGATGGGTGCATACCCATCTCCTCAGGACGAGTAAGTGCCGTGTAACCTGTACCGTCAGCACTGATGATGGCTATACAAGATGTGAGATACTGATGGCCATCGCTGGTCTCGGTAGAGCCTACAACATAATCGTTTCCGTACCACTGCGGGGCAATCAGTTCGCCCAGGTTAGCCAAGATATGTCCGTTGAGGTCGCAAATCTCAGTGCCATACTTAGTGTGGAACAATATCCGCTTGCCATCGGGCGAAACAGACGACCACACATAGTGCACATCATTTCCGCGCGGGTTAAGTACGGTGCGTTCGCCACCGCGATAGAGATTAAGATTCAAATCCTCGTTGGTGACATACAAGTCAGAAACATGACTCTCGGCATATGTGTCAGACTCATTGTCCAGATACATCACTTCAGTGCCATCGGCACTGATACGAGGGTCGAAGCCCTTACCCAGATCCTGAACCGACAATACGCGAGGCGTTTGCGCCATCATTGCGCAAGCCACGCAAAGGATAAAAGAAGATGTCAAAAAGCGTTTCATGAATATACTGTTTTAGGATAATTCCGTTACCTATTTGATAGCGACTCCCATAACGCTATACTTTCTATTATTACGGATGATGACTACCCCATCAGCAGTAAGGCACTTCTGCACACCGCTCGCATCCGGCACACGGGTAGTAGGCAAGTCATCGTTGGTATCAATATACTTGTCGCAGAGCAGCCATATACCGTTCATAGCAAAGCGCTGACGGGTCTTGGCAGTGGCTGAACTGAGGAAGAACTTCAGGTAATCAAAGTGCAAGGGGAACAATGCTGCATCCGTACCAAAAGTAGCAGCCACATCGATATCAATGTTCGTCTGCTGCCCTGCAGGCAATCCTTCTGCAAACAGAGTAATGTTCATCGTCTCGGCAGCATTGTTAGGCCTTATGCCCATGGTTATCTTCTGCACCACAGCCTCTGTCATGACAGGTATACGAACCGTATCCGGACGAAGCATCATGGCAGCCGAGTTGGCCATACGCACAAATGCGCCACGACCACCTACGTAATCAAACGCTATATCCGTTTGTTCCCACGTAGGATTGAAGTCCGTAGTGGCAGTCAGCAACCAGTTGTCAGGATTGGAAAAATCATCCCAACAAGTGGCGTGCTTGACAGGATTGATAACACGCACGTGCAGCGTATCATCAAAAGTACCTACTGTTCCTATGATATCGGCATAACCGTCTGCTACTCCGCGCACTATGCCATCTGCATCCACAGTGGCTACGTTCTCGTCGGATGACAGCCAGGTCAGTGCTGAGGGCAGCAGATCCAGCACTTTGCCGTTGATGACACTTTGTATCTGCACCTGATAGGGATGAAAATTGTCGGTTAACAGCGAATCCAACCTGAACGCCACAGGCGTAGCTGCAGACAGACGCACGGTAATCGGGCAAGAAATAGTCCCTGACGGGCTATCGAGCACAGCTGTCAGCGTTCCGCTCTCTGTGCCTGAAGCCAAGAACCGACCGTCGGGAAGAATCTCACCGAGCGCGGCATCGCACTGCAGACGTACCGCTTGCACACAGGTGTCTATCAGCACACCATAGCGATTGTAGCCAAGGAACTTAGGTGCCAGTACACCATAACGCGGCACAAGGCAGATAGGCTGGTAGGGAGCAATGGCGGCAATCGTATTATCCTCAGCAGGGATATTAGCGACTGCGAACATAGCATTGCCCACAGCACGTTCCGAGCCATCAGAACCGTTGTTAAGCATCCCAAACGGGCGGACAAACAATCCGGATGAGCCACCGCCATCCCAGTTGACGGCCGTATAAGCACCATAGTAGCGAATAATCTCACCCAGCACCTTGGTGGTACATCCGGCACTTACACCGCGTCCGTCCACCACGAGGAAATACAATATACTCTTATCCTCAGAGCAACCGAAAGCAGTACGCGGATGAAGTTCGTTCCAGAAGTTAGTCTGCTCCACCTCGCCGTTGTTAACAATCAACGCATAATTGTCACCACCTATGCATTGCGACATATTGACGGTTGCGCCATCCACCTTAAGTGAGAATTTGAGCGTGAGTGTATCCCCCACAGCAAAGGTGTTAAGCACCTGCTGCATCGTGCCATGGCCGGACAGAACGGCTTCACCGGCGGGAATAGCCATGCTACCGATGTTCACCTGTTTGCTAAGAACTTCCGCCCGCAGCGTACCTGACGTGTGCCAACGGCAGTCTGGCAACAGACGTATGTGCAACTCAGTGCCATACATGTTGGTAGCAGTAGTGGCACCATTGTATTGGTTATATAGTACGAGCTCGTCATCGGCTCGCGTATAATTGACATGTTGAATAGTATATGACGTATCGGGCAAAACAAGTTTGCCGGAGTACTTCATGGTTGTGCCTATCACGGCACGTAACTGTTCGTCCACTCCGCCAAAACGACGGTTGGTGGTCGGAGTATAGGCAAATTCATCGTTAACGATTGTCAACCCCGTTGGGCGTCCCACATCGCCTTTTGTAACAAAGAAGTCGCCATTGACGCCTGCATAATAGACATGCGTAGGCGTTGATTTGCGCGCAGCCATCTGGGTCGGGCGCTCAGTGCCTATGAGCTGATCCTTGCCCAACACCTGCTCCACCCCAACATATGGATTGCGGGTATCCACTGCAAGCAGGTAACAATCGAGCCGGCCAGAGCGGTCAGAAGCGCGAAGCATACGCAACTGATAATATGTAGCTCCGGGACCTGCGGGGAACTGCGCAAGTGTGTCGATGGTATAATCGACACCATTCAATGTAATCGCTGCCGCTATACGGCAGAACAATAATGTGATGAGAAAACTTAGTGTGCGTTTCATGGTTTCTCAAAGTAATTGAAAACAAAATGTGATGAGAAACTTAGTGTGCGTTTCACGGTTTCTCAAAGTAATTGAAAACAAGGGGACACAGTTTGTGCCCCCTTGTTTGGAAAAATATTACTCAGCTACTACGCCCTGAGCGCTGTAACGAACGCCATTGCGGATGATGTAGAGGTTACCGTTCTCAATACGCTTCTCAGCCTTGATAGCGGGATCCATACCTACATTGGCAACTGCCTCATCGTCAGCGACACCGGTGAACTCGTAAACGCCGTAACCGTTGTTGTTGGTGTAGATGTAGATGTTAGCTACATTACCCTTAACCTCAACTGTCGGAACAGCAGTACGGCAACCGTTGGTAGCAGAACCCATACCCTCATGCGGGAAGTACCACATAGGAGTCATCTCGCTGAACTCACGATCCTCGTTAGCATACTTGTACAGAGCGAATGCAGATGTCGGCGAGCCAACGGTGTTGGTGGCAGCCATCACGAGGTAGTACTCGCTACCAACCTGGAACTCGCAGAGTCCGTTGTGACCAACGTTCATTGTGCACTCTTCTTCGCCCATCTTTACGTTAACGCCTGTAGGAACAGAGATAAAGTCTTGAACGATCGAGCCTTCCATATCGAACAACATAGGCAATGTATTCCAACCGTCAACATAGAAGTACTCGTAGTCAATCGGGAATACCTGCGGAGCAGTACCGAATGCCGAAACAGACAATGTACCGTCCTCCTTGATGAGCAGCGATTGATCCATGCTCGGGTCAGGAGTACAGTTGACACGCTGAGCCTCACCGGCTACACCGTTCTCAATCTCCCAGTAGTAAACGTAGAACGAGTTGGCATCGGCAGCCATGATGATAGCCTTGCTGTCAACATCACCGTAAACGTTGAATGCATCGAAGCGCCATGTTGTTGCCTCGGCAGCAAGATTCCAATCAGCATAGTCGTACAGACGATCGTTAACCACCTCGGTAGCTGCACCGGTAGCGATATCTACCTTATAGATTTGGAAGCGTTGTCCGCCGCTGACGCAAGCACCAATCAGGAAGTGACCTGCCTGATCAAGCTTAACATCGTTGTAAGCCAGTGTAACGCACGGTTTCCACTCCATACCCGTGAACTCTTTGGCATCGTTGAATGTTGAATCTTGTGCCTGGAAGAGGTGATCACCCGTAATCAGAATAGGATCATTAGCCATCTTGCCGGTAGCACCATCCACAACTGTGAAGCCACCTACAGCACGGTTGATGAAGTACATCTTGCCATCCTTAGCCACCATACCACGAGCGTGGTCAGCAGGCGACGGAGCGTTGGATGTAAAGTTGTCGCGAACGTTGGAGATGATCCACTTGTTCGTCAGTGTATATTCGTTCTCCGAGCCATAAGCAGGATAAGCATATTCATCCTTGGCAGCTGCACCAGCCTCAACGATACCGGCAGGATCACCTACGAGTTGGAATCCGTTGAAGTAACCTGCAATAGCAGTGATATCAACCTTTGTACCTACAGGGAAGATAGCGTCGTCAACCGACATCTTGTAGCAGAGGACGGTATCAATACCATCGGTTACGCTCGGGTTCTTGTAGCTGTCAAGTGCCGTAATCTTCAAGCCCTTGAATGCTATCAGTTGTCCGAAGTACTTGAGCGGTTCAGCCTTAGCGGCAGCCAATGTACCGAGAGCAACTGCCTTCGGCATTGTGCCGGCCTCAGCGCTTACCTCCTCAACGTCCTTAAGCTCAGGAGCACCTCCGTAGGTAGTCTTCGTACCGGAAACAACCACAAGGTCAGCAACCTTGAATGTAGGAGCAGCCTTCATGTAGAGCAACATACCAGCAGAAGCATCCTGGATGTAAACGTTCTTACCGTTGATGAAGGTAACAACGCCCATAGCCTTGGTTGCTGCATTCTCGTCCATAGCAGTTACCTCTTCCAGTGTCGGGATATACTCAACCCACTTAGCGTAGAGTGTGCCCTGGCTATTAGCATCAATTGAGACAACCTTTTCTCCGGAGAAGTCCTGATTAGCATACCAGCCATCGAAAGTAAAGCCAGCCTTGTACGGAGCGTTCAGCACAAACGGGTCAATTACAGTTTCAGGGTTAACGAAACCGTGCTTCCAGATTGGCATAAAGGCCTCAACTGTACCGGCAGCCTCAAACGAAGCGGATGCAGGCCATGAGCCGTCAGCAGGAGAGTTCAGGAAGAATGCGGCAATCTCCTTACGATATACATTCTCTACCAGATCCTCATCGGTTACACCCAGACCGGCCTTCTTACGAGCAGAGATCATCACATCCTTGAGCCAAGCGTACTTTTCGGGTTTGGTTGTGTTGATGAAGGTCTTCAGCCAATCGCTGGCGTTATAAGTGGTGTTCTGGACGAATCCGGTAATGGTGCAAACCTCACCGATAACTTCAGTCTCCTTCTTCCACGTACCGTTCATGTTATAATATACGATACCATCTTCCATCTTAGCCCACGTGAAGCTCTTGCCGAGAGCCTCGTTGATATCCTTCTGGAAGTCAAGCAGAATCTCACCCTTTGTCTTCCAGCCGTAGTCATTAGCTACACCACCATTGAGCTCATAGGTAACCTTGTTTACTACCGGTATTTCAGCCCACTTGGCAACAACGTCCTCTGCAGCCCATGTACGGTTTGCCATCTCACTACCATCTTCGTTCTTCTCAACATATTTCCAGTCAGCACCACAAGCATATTTGTACTCAACATTCTCTTGGAGAGCCGTAGTACCAACATATTTATATTTGTAGTGCGTGTCGTCAATCTTCACCATTCGTTGGAATCCCCAGTTGTTGAAATTACCAGCGATGAAGCAGTTCGGGGTCTCCTCGGGCACTGTTACAGCGAAATCAATGCACGGAACAAATGTACCGATGAGTTTCACAGTCAGTTTGCCGCCATCAGCAGGATTGTAGATGAAGTCCACAGTATCCTTGGCTACAACTGTTCCTTCGAACGTGATGTTCTCAGCCGGTTTGAATACTTGAGCATTGGCATCAGCAGCCGTACCGTTAACAAGAATTGAGTCAGCACCAGCATAAATTCCACGGAGCGTAAAGTTATCGCCAACAGAAACCATCGACTTCCACTCTTCTCCTTCTGCACCTTGCTTGAGGTAAGCGGCGGGTTTAACTGAGAGTTCATACTTACGAACAGCATAGCAAGCATACTCATAGATAATAGCCTTTTGGTCTTCAACTACTACACGGAAAGTAACACAAGCAGTACCCATAGCGGAAGTACCCATCTTCGATGTTTCTTCTGCTACAACATACGGTTTGTCGGGATCAGTGATGTCGAATACTGCGAACGAACCAAGGTACTGAGCGACCTTGTATGTGCCCATAACATAGAGAGTGTGTCCTGCGAGCGAGAACACCTTGCCTCCATAAGCGGACGTGAAGGTATTCGGCGAGAAGAACGAGAGATTCTTAACTACAGGATTCTCACCGGTCATATCCACATAGAACAAAGCGTTTCCACGAGACTGAACATAGAAATGATCTACATCCACCGGTGCAACGCTGCTATTTCCTGCAAGTGTCACGGGAGCAGCAATTGTATCAATGCTTGTAAGCACACCGTCAACTACATTATGGCGAAGTACAGCATTTGCAGAGTTGCATGCAGTGAAATAAGCACCACGTCCTTCAACCATGTTACCAATCATGGTTGGCATATCGCAACGGCCATTGAGCTTCAGTGTATCGTTACGCACCAATTTTTTGTCAGCGTCATACACTTGAGCAATGTCCATGGTACCCGAACCACCTGTCCATTGATAGATAATTACACGACCAGCATCATCAATGTCCATGTAGTAACCAAGGCCAATAGAGTCCGTTTCTTCAGCAGGAGCTGCTGACAAATCTAGCGGTGCCTTGAGCATCTTACCGGTTTGATTGTTACAGAAGAACACTCCGTCCTCCTTTACGATAAATCCACCACGGTTGGTATTAGTATTCATACCATTCGTGATTTGTGGTGTTCCACCAGTCAATGTACCGGCGATAGCACCAACAATGTCTCCCTCTGCAGCAAATAATGTCACTGCCATAAAGAGGGATGCAAATAAAGAAAATAATTTCTTCATAATGTTTGTGTGTTTTGTTAATAGATTTGCACCTCCCCGGTGAGGATCACGTCCACTCCGACTCAGTACAGTTAAGAAAATATAATTGTTTTGTTTTTTATCTTTTTTGTCTCGGGTTAGTGTGGATAAAACATCGAGTATAGTATAGGATTGGTTCGACTTACTCTCGACTTAGTTTCGACTTTCTCTCGACTTTCTCTCGACTTAACTCCGACTTAACCCCGACAAAGTTGGACATTTTACATATTGATTTGACAACCGAAGATATCAAACCAGGTATCTTTGACTCGGATGAGCAGTTGTCCGTTACGGATGACCTTGACAGGCAAGTCAGTTACAGTAGTCTGCCCGACGGCCGAAGGTGCTTCCAACGTGAAACTGACAGGCTGGCTCGGTTCTGTCCAACCGGCATCGGCAATTGCACGTACGCGAACATAATATACACCGGGTTCTCTATCTGTGTACGTATAGCAAAAAGCATCGTACGACTGAGTAGCAATCTTCGTCTTGCGCGAAGCGAAGTTTTCTGCCGTTGACAATTCAATCCGGAAGCCCGACGAAGGTTGCTGCTGCCAGCAAATCTCAATATCCGTACCGACAATGGTTTCGCCCTCCTTGGGTGAGGTTATAACCGGAACCGGTACGTCCTGCGCCTCGGTACGGAAACGCACAGCCGGGGAGATAGCCGTCAAGCCCTCATACGACACTACGCAACGTACGTAGTAATACGAACTATACAGCAATACAGAGTCCGGCATTGTTACACGCGGGACAGAAGCATCTGCCTGCCATACGAGTGTAGAGGCGGTGAACAAGTCGGATGTACCCACCTCAAAATGATACGTAGCACTCTGCGAAGGCACACTATCGGCAACAAAAGTCATCTGCACCGGGCAGTCCTTTTGTCCATCAACAGGATAAGCCAGATGGAAATACGACACGCTGAAACTCTGCACTGCCGAGTAGGTATCCGTTCGGTTGATGCTACGTGTGCGTACGCGCCAGTAATAGGTCGTATCGTGTTGCAACCATTCGATACGTCCGGAGAAGAATGTCGGCTCGACGGTTTCGCACTCATAATCCACGGTGGAGAAATCAGCATGTTTCGATAGTTGGAAGAAGTAACTATCGGCCTTATCCACCGGCTGCCAACTGAACCAGCACGGCATGAGCACACTTGCTCCCGTAGCGGGAAACATCGTTTGCACGGCAGCGGACACACCCAACGTAGTGTTGCCCTTGGTACGCGCCGGGAACTCGTTGCCATAGCGATCGAGCACAGCAATGGCGTACGTTTTGTCGGCTGATGCCTGATAAGGCCATAACGGTGAATATGTGGTGCCAAGCAAGTATCGCGACGAACCGACTATACCCGGGTAACCAACGCTATCGGCAGGAATGGCATAGACCGCGTAACGCAGGTTGTCGGCAGGCGGCGTCCAGGTGAGTTGATTATTTTTGTCGATTATATTGCTCACAAATAACATATCATCTGTTCGACGCCAGCTCTTCATCGGCACGACAGCAGGACGGGGGTTAGCATAAGCACGGATATGACGGATAAAATCCTTGGTGTTAATTCCTGATTTGAGCGAGTACCAGCATGATCCGGGAGCGCCCATAAGATCGTAGTCGCGATCGAGTTGCATCTGTGCAGCAATCTCGTCAGCATGGTACTTACCGCTGGTGGGCGTAGCCGTAGGAGCAACCAAGCCGCTCAAGTCCTGAGATATATACACATGACGATTGAAATGCCCTGCAATATACGACCACCAGTTACTGAGCTGCGTATAATCATTTCCTGCACCTCGAGGCCAGTAACATTGTGGAGCCATGTAGTCGATGAGTCCGCGGTCGTACCATGCAAGCGGGTCGGAATATATACCATTGTACTGCCAATCGGATCCCACCGGACAAGGTTCAACGCCATACACCGGAGCAGAGGTGTTACCCTTGCCTGCAATGCCTGCCGGCCCTATACCGAAGGCCACCCACGGTTTGGTAGCATGAATCGTATCGCGCACCATACGCACCATATCGTTGACCTGCTCGCGTCGCCAGTCGGCACGACTCATGCCTCCACCTGTAGCAGCGTAATAAGAATCCTCGTAACTATTCTGATAACCTGACTGATAGAAGTAATCGTCGAAAATGACGCCATCCACATCGTAGTGTTGCACCAGGTCAGCCACCACGGCTGCTATGCGTTCCTTAACTTCCGGCATACAGGGATTGAGGATATGATATCCGCCGCAGCTGACAAGCCACTCCGGGTGTGTGTTAGAATAATCAGTGGCAAGTTTGCCGTACGTGTCATCGGATGTCGAATAGCGATAGGGATTCATCCATGCATGCACCTCGATACCCTTGCTATGGGCATACGAGACCAATAGTGCGAGCGGATCATACATCGGTTCGCCACCGCGCGTACCGGTCAGGTACTTGCTCCATGGTTCATACTTTGAATTGTACATTGCATCGCAGAAGCTGCGGACTTGAAAGAACACAGCATTCATGTTCGCTACGCTAAGCGAGTCCACCAAAGCCTTGAGCTCGTCCTGCTGCTTCTGTTGACCTGAGGCAGACGTTTGTCCCCAAGAGGTAGGCCAGTCGATAGCCCACACCGTAGTAAGCCATGAGGCACGGAACTCACGCTTGGGTTGAGCCATCAGCGGCAGAACCAAAAGCGATAGAAGTACTATAATCAAATAACGTTTCATCAGAATAGCTTAGTAGGATTACTATTTATCACCAAGCCATAGACGGATGTACCCTCGAGCACCGTTTCAATCACATCGGTATCAGGGTTGTAGCGGTACAAACCGGTAGGAGCACAAGTAGCATCGTTGTGGGTGTTGCGGAAACCGAAGTATACACATCCGGTAGCCTCATCCAGTGCCATCTGGCATATAGCCACCGGTTCAGATGATACGCCCTCGATAGATGCCGGCGAGCCGGATATGTTCGGCTCAAAGCCAAGACCGGTTGCCGTCAGCTTCTTGTAAGGCGCAAGTTTGCTCTTGGATGTGCCAATCTGGTTCAGTTCGTCGAGCGTACAAGCATAGAAGCCGCCATAACCGGCATCCCACAGCGAGAAGTAGAACTTGCCGGTTTTCTTGTCGTAGGCAAACGATTTGGGGCACATACCTCCCAGAGCGATGCCGTCCTGCGGCACGTTGCTATCGTCGCCCTGAGCGATCGCTGCAGGCAAGATATCGCTATCTCTGAAGCGGAAGATACCTGTTCCGTTGTAGAACTTCAGCCAATACCATACGCCTTCAACCTTACCAAAACATCCGCCTATAGAGCCGTACCCCCATCCGTTGTTGTAATAACCGAGCGTGGTATGCTGTACATAATACGGATATGTTGTATGCGAGAACACGGCATTGCGCTCGCTCAGACCGATACGCATGATTCCCGTGTTACGATTAGCGAAATACAGGAAGTCACCTTCGATGCAACCATAGAAGGGGTCGTCAAACGCAGCCTGACCGGCATTAGTAATCATCGTCTCGACCTTGGCGCCATCCTTTGACATGACTGTAATCTTACCATCACCCAGCACGCCATCCTCATCGTTGACATAGTAGAACTGCTTACCGCAGTCGAGGATATACAACGACGAATCTTTGAACAGCAGGTTGAACGGATGTTGACCGGAAGCCACACCCATATCAAACGGAGATATCTGCATACCTTCGGGAGCATCGCTGATCAACTTGAGAGCCATGACGTGACCACCCTGAACTGCATAATACAATGTAGGCACAGGCTGGTTGTAGCCCACCTGCACGTTGGCTGTACCTTCTTCCAGTTCGCGGCCATCCATCTTCACGCGCAGACGTACCGTTTGCGAACCTACATTACTGAACGTCAATTCACCCGGCAGGCGCTCGGTAGAAGTGGTGATAACATCGCCATCAGCGTTCTTTGTTCCGGCCGGCAGAATCCACTCATACTCCAGCGGCAAGTTCTGCGGGTTAGGCACCTCGAGAGAGAAAGTGATCTTGGTGGTGTTCACCTCGCATAACCCACCCTCGATAGGATTGATTGACATCAGCGGTTTGATATCAGAAATCATTATGACTTGCGACTTGCTATAATCACCAATGGTCAGTTTGACCTTATATGTGCCTGCTACAGTGTAGAAATGCTCCACCTTGTCGCCTTCGGCTGTCGTACCGTCACCAAACTCCCACTTGGGTGTACCCTGAGTAGGCGATGTGTTGTTGAACGTGATGACCGAGCCAACATAATAGTCAAGGGAATAATCGCCGTTGATCAGGTAGTTGAAGGACACAGCGTCCTGCGGCAATTCTTCCTCCACTGGTACATTGTCAACACAGGCAGCAAAGCAAACTGCCACTATTGCCAACACAGATAATCTAAAAATCTTTTTCATGTTGCATCCTCCCATTAGTTGATCTCTATATGTTTACTGACCGTACGACCGTACACACCTCTTATGTCATACACACGCATAATAGCATTGAGTGAATACGAGCGTTTGTACTCTACATCGTAATAACCGTTGGCGCTATTCTCGATGAGTTCGGCAAAACCTATGGTCTCCCAAATCGAATCGATAGCATAAGGCACGACCTCCTCGCCCTCGGCGTTCTTGGGGAAATGATATACATACACGCCCTCGCCCTGGTTCTTATCCTCGGTGGAATCGGTATACTGGAGGAAGTCATCGAGTTTGCCCATGCCTACGTACATCTTGCGATAGTCGGCATATGTCATCTTCTGATGCACAGCATCCTTAAACTCCTGCATATATGCATCGCCGAAGTACTGCACCATCTTAGCCGAGTCGAACTGCACGGGCTGCTTCCACTCAAACGGCGCGAGAGTTCCACTGACCGGGAAAGCATCCTCCAGAAGGAAGGCGTGCAGGCTGTCGCTCCACAAGTCTTGCACGTGCGCGTATTCCTTAATCAGTTGCGACACGCGTTTCTGCTGCGTGACATTGCTGGACAATGTGTACGTGAACGTAGCCGTCCATGGGCAGGTTACCGACTTATCCAGAGTCTCCTCGATATCATACCATACTTCCGAGTGATCGATTTCGCTGACGGAGGAGTAATACTGCGCCGAGAAATCCATACTGGTGCCAGCAGACACGACTGCACTACCTACCTCCCAGTACGCCTCCGGACCTACCTTGCCGGTAATGGTTTGCTCGTCGAAAAAGTCATGCTTGGCACATGACGTTACAACCAACGTCATCGCCGCTATCGCCATGATAATCGTTTTCGTTTTCATATTATTGTATTCCATGATTTCTGTATTAAAAAGCCAAAATTATTGCCAAGGTGTCGGGTCACTGCATACAGCCTTGCCACAGGTATTCTTTGCCCAGATGAGTCGACGCTTGAGTACACGATAATCCAGCACTTTCTCGCCTGCTTCATTGGTGGTATAATAACCTATGCGATCCAATTCGCCCTTGTTGTACTTGGTTTCAGTTTCCGTATCAGCGTTCAGACGGTTTACCCACGCGTTGGGTGACAACTCGGCATTGATGCCATAATCATCCGGAGTATTCCAATACGGTTCGTACAAATTATACGGACGGCGAAGTGAGTATTCAATCGAAAAGCTGTCGGCATTCCACTTCTTCGACGATCCGTTGTGGCAGGTACCTACGGTATAAACGAAGCAGTTGTCGTATTGTATGCCATTGGTCTTGCTGGAGTAGTTGTAACGGCGCATATCCGTCCATTGTTCGGGTTGCAGATACATCGCCGCATACTTCTGCTGCATCAGGTCACCGATGGTGAAAGTAGCAGCGCCGGGCAGTTTGACTTCCCAGAACCGCTCAATACGTTTAGCGGCATTGCCTGACAAGCCAGTCTCCACTACTCCGTAGCGTGCGAAGGATGTGTGCACGGCTTCGCAGGTGGTATTGTAGGCACCGGCTTTGTCGCCTGCCCAATACTGCGCCTCAGCCTTGATGAACAGCAGTTCTTCGGTAGTGATAAGTGCAATATAACCATTGTTAAGCGTAAACGGATTGGTGGCAGCATCGGTCGCATACAGGTCGGGGTAATACGTAACCTTCATGGAGTTGTCCATACCTATGTTACTCTCCAGGTAACGCAGCACATCGCTGTTACTTGTCGAACCCATCGCGCGTACGGTCATCATTCTGTCAGCACGGGGGTCAAGCGCCGACTTACGGTCGCTATTCTTGATATCATAAGCGCCCAAGATAGCCTTGGCGAAGAATGTTGTCGGCAGCGACGATGCCAGACGGTTGCCACGGCTCTCCCATGAGTTAATAACCGGTGCATAGGGTCCCCACGGGCAGTTCTGCTCGGTCTTGCCGCCGTCGTAATGATACAGGGGCTCCTGCCAATTCGGATCGTTGAGCACCTCATCCACCATTTGGACAATCTTGTTGCATACGGCAGGCGTGTTGTCCCAGTTCGGCAGTTTGCGTAGCCATAGGCGGCAACGCAGCGCCTTGGCATACAAGCCCCACTTCTTGAGGTCGCCGGCATAGATGCGATCCATCTTCTGCGAGATAGGCATGTTCGTCTCGCATTCAGTCCAAGCGGGGTCGTTGTACAACTCTGCCAGTTCGTCAGCCTCCTGGAACATCCAGTTGTATATATCCTCCTGCATATCATAAACAGGCGAGCTCTTCTGATACGACTCCGAGCGCGGCATATCGCCGAAAGCGTCGGTGGTGAACAAGGTCGAGCCTAACATGATTGTACGGCCGATGAGCACGGCGTTCAGGTTGCCCTTGTCAGTAGCGATCTGATTCATCTTGTTGATGTTAGCACCCAGATCATAGAAATGACGACGCCACATGGGGTGGCGGTTCACACCAAGAAACTCCCAACCCTGGCTATAGGGGTACGAACCTGTCTGGCTCTTACCGCCGGTAGTGAGTGCCTGCGAGAGATAAACGCCATACTCCGCGTGGTCATAGCAGAGTTGAGCGGCATAGAAGCAAGCCGTAGGGATAGCCTGATCCACCGTGATGGTGATAGGCGAATCCTTGCTGGTGTTCACGTCCAAAAAGTCTTCACAGCCCGTCAGGAGCGTGGCTCCCAACAAGCAAACTATATAGATTGACTTCTTCATAATCATAGATTGTTTTTAGAACGATGCACTGAGCGAAATATTATACGAACGAGTAGAAGGAATCGGCGTATCGTCGATACCTGCCGAACCTGTACCATTGGAACTGGTCGAAGCGTTACACATCGGGTCGGTGCCAGTATATTTGGTAAGTAGGAACACGTTGTTGCACGTGAATCCGAGTTTGAGACTCTTGAAGAACTTCTGACTCTTCTTCATAGCATTCAGGCTGCAGAAGTCGTATCCCAAAGTCACATAACTGAGGCGCAGATACGAACCATCCTCGATGAAGTTCGTGCTGACGTTGTAGAAGTAATTGATGATCGTGGTGTAATCGAGCGTAATAGGTGTAGTATTCTGCTCATAATATACGTTGCCTGCCTCATCCTTATGCTCCGTCACACCGTTGAAGACAACCTGACGGCCGCGGTAAGTTTCCAGCAACTTGGAGTTACCGTTGCTGATCAGGTTACGTCCTGTCACATTCAGCACATCGCCACCGTAACGGCCGTCGAACAGGAAGGAGAAGTTCACGCCGTAGATGTTCATCTGGCTGGTCAAGCCTGCCTGGAACACCGGTTCACGGTTACCAATCAGAATATTCTTATTCGGATCGATTTGCGGATAGCCGTTCTCATCCACGATTACCTGTCCTTCGCTATTCCGCTTGTAGTCTTTACCCGTCAATGCAGTGGACGAACCGCCCATGTATGCCGAGGTAAATACATCACCGTACTGCGCACCGGTAATCTCGCTCACGCCCTCCGGCAGATAAGTTACCTGACCGCGGTTCAGACCGAAGTTCAAGCCCATTGTCCACTGGAAGTTCCTACGCTTGAGTATGTCTTGCTCAAGGGTAAATTCCACACCATGGTTGCGCACAGCACCCTCGTTGCGCGTCTGCAGGATATATCCCGACGCAGGCGATACGCGTACGGTAACAATTTGGTTATCCACCTTCGTGTTGTAGTATGCGATATCCAAGCGTGTCATATTATTGAACAGACGAAGATCCATACCAATCTCCCACGAATAGGACATCTCCGGTGCCAAGTCAAGCGAGGCTGATGACATCGTCGGGTCGATACCATAACCGCCATCGGGATATGTACCGAACTGCTTGAAGCGGCGGTCATAGAGATATGCCGGAGCATCGGAGCCCACTACGGCATAGTTGCCGCGAAGTTTCCAGTAACTGAGCCAGTTGTTAGTCGTTTGGTTTAATCCCGGGATGAGTTCGGACAGCGTTATACCAGCGGTAACCGAAGGATAGAAGTACGGGTTCTTCTTGATAGTAGAACTCCAGTCCCAGCGTCCGGTCACGGACAGTGAAGCCAAGCCTTTGTAATCGGCACGCAGTTCGTAGTAATAACCGAACATTCGCTTGCCGCTGTGCGAGGCTGTACGATCGGCCTGATAAACCTCCTGCGAGTTACAGTTCTGCAGGCTGTATGTGCCCGGTATAATGAAGTCCACGCCATGTACATAGGTCGAGAATCCGTCAGTCATCTTCAAGTCGCCACCGACCATCGTTTCCAGCGAGAAGTCCAAAGGTAACTCGGCTTTGTAACTAGCTGTAAAACCGGCCGTGAACAGTTGGCTGCTACCCGTATTGGCAGAATACGCACCGAGTTTGGATTTATCCATATTCTCGATATCATCGCTGGTCAGAATAGCATTGTTCAGGTAGTCGCCTGCCAGATAATTCATATACGACTGATAGGCGGCTTTGTCAGCATCCGAGCCGTCTTCACCGGGATCCTTGATTGACTGTACAACATACGAATCATCCCAGCGAGGAACAGTATAACTCTCGCTTGTGGATTTCTTGACATCATAGCTTACACGACCGGTGATATTCAGTCCTTTCACGGGTTTGAACACTACTGAAGCGTTCAGCACATTACGCAGAGCCTTGGCTATGCCGCCGTCATTATAAATGGAGTATAGCGGGCTGTAGGTAGAGTTATACTTCTTCGACTCATTGTAAGCCAAGTAACGAGGAAAGCCGTTCGCCAGCTGATAGTCGGTTATATCATCGGTGATAGCCCAACCATATGCGCTGCTCATGCCACTGGTAGAACGGCTATTAGTCTGCGAGATATTGGCCGAAGCATTGATGGTCACCCATGGTGCCGGCGAGTAACTGGCCTTGATGAGTGCACCGAACTTCGTCTTGTAATCCTCGGGAATTATACCGTCAGCCTTCGACCAGTTGGCTGAAGCATAGGCATTGAACTTTTCCGTACCGCCTTTTACCGAGAAATCGTATTTGTGATAGAATCCCGTACGCAGGAAATTGTTCAGGTTGTCGTATATCTGCGTTCCCGGATCAAGCATCGGTCCCCATCCACCGGTAACTGCGCGATCCTTGTAGAACCCTTGCGAGCCCGGTCCGTAAGTTGTTTGCAGCTGAGGGACGCGTGTAGGTTGATCCCACTGCCAACTGCCAGAAGCTTGCACCTGAATCTTGCCTTCCTCGCCCTGTTTGGTGGTGATCATAATTACGCCGTTAGCGGCATCCTGACCATACAAAGCCGAAGCGGCTGCTCCCTTAAGCACGGTTACATCCGCTATATCTTCAGGGTTGATATCCGCTGCTGCCGTAGCACCTCCACTGATAGGCATACCGTCGAGCACGAACAAAGGCTCGTTGGATTTGCTGGTGTTGACCGATGATATACCTCGGATAATTATCTGGCTTCCCGAGTTAGGCGAGCCACCACCGCTAGTAACCTGCAGACCTGCCACCTTACCTTGCAAAGCATTGACAAAGTTGGCACTCTTGTTCTCGGTCAGCGACTCACCACCGATGTTCTGAACGGCGAAGTTCATACGTTTCTTTTCCTGAACGACACCCATAGCGGTTACGACCACTTCTTCTACCAGAATGGCGTCGTCCTCAAGCACTACATTGATCAAGGCGTCCTTAACGGGGATAATCTGCGTCTTCATACCCACGTAGCTCACCACTATTGACGCGCCATCGTCCACGCTTAGCTCGTACACACCGTCATAATCGGTTATCGTACCATTGCTTGTTCCGGCCTCCAGGATTGATGCGCCGATGATCGGCTCTCCGTCGGTGGCGGAAGTTACCACGCCTCGCACCGTGACCTTGGCCTGTAGTAGCATAGGCAGTATCACACATGCTAATACGAAATAGATTCTTCTCATATCTTGGATTTAATAGTTTTCGATAATTTACTCCTGACTTCTATAAGCGTCCATTGCTTTCTTGACCGAGCCGTGTAGCAACAGCAAGTGATGCGCCTTGTCATACTCCAGCCCGAGTTCGTCGACCAGCATACGCGTGCCGCGATCCACCAGTTTTTTGTTACTGAGTTGCATGTTTACCATCTTATTGCCCTTCACGCGTCCCATCTTGATCATCGTGGTGGTGGTAATCATGTTACAGATGAGTTTCTGCGCCGTGCCGGATTTCAGTCGTGTGCTACCCGTCACAAACTCCGGTCCCACGATAGCCTCGATAGGTATCTCCGCTTCGGCAGCCACGGGCGAGTCGGGATTACAACTGATAGATGCCGTCAGGCATCCGAACTTACGGGCATCGCGCAGCGCACCTATCACATACGGTGTCGTTCCCGAGGCGGCTACGCCTATCACGGTATCCAGCGGAGTGATGTTATGCTCCAGCAACTCCTGCCAAGCGCGATCAGGATCATCCTCGGCTTTCTCAACAGGGTTACGCAAGGCGGTGTCGCCACCGGCTATCAACCCTATCACATACGTATTAGGCATGCCGAAGGTTGGCGGAATCTCAGAGGCATCGAGTACGCCCAAGCGGCCTGAAGTGCCGGCACCCATGTAGAAGATGCGGCCACCGCGTTTCATACGCGGAACAATGCCTTCCACCAACTTGGTTATCTGAGGAATAGCGGCCTTCACAGCTAATGCGACCTTCTGGTCTTCCTCGTTCATCTCAGTGAGCAATTCGCTCACTTCTTTCTTATCCAAATCGTCGTGCAACGACGGTTGTTCGGTAATCTTTACAAACATGTTTTTCGTTTTTGTATTAGTAGGTATGCAGTCCTGGTGAGGACGGGTCAAGGGGGATTTTTAAAGCAAAGCTACTTTACATCGTAGGTTTGACATCCGCCTTGTGATACTCAATCAGTCCGGGCATAGGCGACTGCAAGATGTCAGCAATCTCTATATGATTGTCAGCCAGCACCTTACCCAGCACATCGCGGTAGTAATAGGCTATTGAGCCTACAAACCCTACCGGCACTGACGGATACTGCTTCAGTATGCGTGTCACAAAGGTCTGGAAATGGTCATACACCAGGTCGTAGATGATAGGATTGTCGATATGATCGGCACAGAACTTGCTCAGCGATGCCAGGAATCTGCTCGGGAACGGCTGACGATATACCTTGTCGATTATATCTGCCTGCGTCAGATTGTATTCCTTTAAGAACTGCTGCTTCAGATCGTCATTCAGCTGATCCTTCAACAGGTCAGCCACCAGTCGCTTGCCCAGTACGGCACCCGAGCCCTCATCGCCGAGGATGAAGCCGAGAGCAGGCACGTTCTTGGTAAACTTCTCTCCGTCGTACAGACAGGAGTTGGAGCCCGTACCCAGGATACACGCTACGCCTTCGCTATGCTGCAACAGTGCGCGCGCCGCACCAACCATGTCGGAGTACACCTCTACTTCAGCGTCCTTGAACACGGACTTGACGGCCATTTGCACCAGCGGACACTTCTCGGGCGTACACCCCGCACCATAGAAGTACACGTTCGTAATCTTGCCCGCCCAGAGCAATTGTCCCATCTGAGGAAGGAGTTGGTTGGAAATGCTGTTCTTGATGGCATCCGCTGTCTGATAAAACGGATTGATACCATCCATCCTGAACTCGGACATTTGTCCGGAAGCAGAAAGTAAACACCACTGGGTCTTAGTAGACCCTGAATCTGCAATTAAAATCATAAGTATTATATTGTTTTTCGGTATTACGCAGCGAGGTCGTGAATTATTGCGCAAAGATACACATTTTTTTTTATATTTGCAAGAAATTTTACATTTTTTTTGAAAAATATTTGCAATTATCAGAAAAAATCACTAATTTTGCACCTGTAAACGACAAATTTTGGCAGAAATGAAACGTATCGAAACCATAATTTTCGCCTTGCTCCTAACCATGGGATTATGGGCAAAAGGCCAGCGGCAAACAGTAGTGTTCGACGTCAATATCCACTGCGAAGGCTGTATCACCAAGATTGAGAAGAACATTGCTTTCGAACGCGGTGTGAAGGACATGGAGTGCAATCTGGAGGATAATACGGTTACCATTGTTTTTGATCCCGAGAAAACCGATATTCCTCATCTGCAAGCTGCCTTTGCCAAGATAGGCAAAGTAGCCAAGGTGCATATCGATGACAGTGAGGCGGAAGAGACAGAGCAAAAAGAAAGCGTTGACGCCCAATCGGGAGCATCAACGCCTAATTAGCAACACCGAGATACAGTGTGTTGCGGCCGAGGAGTTTTTCCGCACACCAGACAAGAGCTGCGCTCAAACCTAATGTAATTGCCGCTACAGCCAACGGCAGTAACCAGTATATCCATTCCTGTTCATACGGCATGTAACGCTCCTGAAGGATATAGAACACGCGTACCAAAGGTACGTGTATCAAATAGATGCAATAACTATAGCGGCTGATGGTCAAGACAAGCGGTTCGCGATTGCTCTCTTTACGCGAACAATCCACGCCCAGCAAGGCGATAAACAACGCAGCCGACGACAAAGCAATCAGCAGATATGCCGGACGGTGCATGACCACATTCGCCGCATAGAGAACAAGGAATCCTATGCTACCGGCCAAGACACCGGCCTTCCGCGGCAATTCAACCAGTGACAGGTAATACCCCGCCACGTACAAGCCAATGTAAACAAGCAAATCCGAGGTATATCGCAATAGATACATCTCAGGATAAAGTGCTGCCAGCAAAGCCAAGGCAAAGACGACAACAAGGATATATCCGGCAGTCTTGCGCGCCTCGCCTGCGGCAAAAGCACGCTGCAGAACCGGCGTCAGCAAATACAGGATAATAAGCAGATGAATAAACCAGTGCGAAGCATTGATCCTGTTCGTAGCCATATAAGGCAGGTAGCAGCATAGCGCATCTTTCCAGTTATGGACATCAGTATAACCGCCGGAAAGGAAGGTGAGTACATAGATAATTGTTGCCCATATAACGAACGGCACAAATACACGTAGTAAACGCTTCCTGAAGAACGCTCCGATTTCCGTTACTGAAGGACGCAGATTAAGCGCGCCTGAAACCATAATAAACAACGGCACGCCACAACTGACCAGCGCTCCGTACATGTAGCACAAAAGCCCGTGATCCAGAGTATCGAGATGAGGAATAGACCAAGCGTGCTGCAGCACAACCAAAAAGATTGCCACCACACGCATCACATCATATCGCAAATCCCGTTTCATCGTCACCTACCCTTGCTCCGACACGATATATTCTATCAGCGTCTGCACTGCTTCCTCTTGAGGGATATTCATGCGGATGCATGTTTTGCCTTTGTACAGGCTAACTTTGCCGCGTGCGGCACCTACGTAACCATAGTCGGCATCCGCCATCTCCCCGGGACCATTGACTATGCACCCCATCACGCCTATTTTTAACGTACGCAAGCGCGGATAGTCTTTCTCCGCTTCACGGAAAGCAGCCTTGACAGCGGCTATCGTATCTTCCAACCCGAATAATGTGCGTCCGCAACCCGGGCACGAGACAAACTCCGTCTTGTAGCGCATCACACCTGCCGCCTGCAATATATCTTTGCTCAGGCGCTCGAGTTGTTCGGCTGTAAAATGCGGGTTGTGCAGTTCTATCTGCTTGGCATCGTTCGCCCACAACAGTCGTCCGCATTCAGCCGCAGCATGCAGGGCGAACAGACTCCAATTGCTTACCTCGGAGGTGTAGCACACCACTCCACCCTTCACCTCGCATGTCGCGCAGGTGTATCGCGCCGATTGCGGGTCGGTAAAATAGTCGCGTATAGCCTTGGCAACGGGGATCTCCGCCTCGGGTGCTTCGGATAACGACACGCGGATTGTATCGCCTATTCCTTCGGCGAGCAAAGCACCTATGCCTACGGCAGACTTCACGCGTCCGTCTTCTCCTTCACCCGCTTCGGTCACACCCAGATGCAACGGGAACGCCATTCCCTCTTTGTCCATCTGCGCAACCAGCAGGCGCATAGTATCCACCATCACACGGGTGTTCGATGCCTTGATGGATATAACAATATCGGTAAATTGCTCATCGCGCGCCACACGCAGAAATTCCATCACGCTCTCCACCATACCTGCCGGCGTATCGCCATAGCGCGACATGATGCGGTCGGACAAACTACCGTGGTTCACGCCCAGACGCACTGCTGTATGGTGCTCGCGGCATATTGCCAGAAATGCCGTAAATCGCTCGCGTAACCGCTGGAGCTCGGCGGCATACTCTTCTTCGGTATAGTCAATATGCTTGAACTTGCGCGCGGGATCGATATAATTTCCAGGATTGATGCGAACTTTCTCCACCACTTTCGCCGCTTCATCGGCTACGCCGGCCTGGAAATGCACATCCGCCACCAATGGCAAACGATCATCAAGTTGGGATTGCAACAAACGGTGAATCTGCCCAAGGCTCTCCACCTCACGCAAGCCCTGTGTGGTGAACCGCAGCAGTTCGGCACCTGCAGCATAGCAACGTAACGCCTGCGCCACACTCCCCTCGATATCGTTAGTCGAGGTGTTGGCCATCGTCTGGATACGGATAGGCTGGCTGCCACCTATAAGTACAGAACCTACACGAGTTGTACTCGTTTTTCGGCGTGTGTAGTTTACAAAATCCATAAATTATCGTCTAAATTAGCATAAAAAGTTCGGCAATTTTGCACTTTCGGATAAATTGTTGTACCTTTGCACCCGCTTTTCGTTAGAAGGGCTCGGCTTCAATATGTTGCCGAATATGAATCAGTAGCTCAGCAGGTAGAGCACATCCCTTTTAAGGATGGGGTCCTGGGTTCGAGCCCCAGCTGGTTCACAGA
>SAMEA3663077__coassemble_179_pt1 | contig 28251 bp, 23 predicted proteins | sample SAMEA3663077__metabat2_high_PE_010 | metagenome-assembled genome bin SAMEA3663077 (sample SAMEA3663077) | pig gut metagenome | biome: pig gut; feature: pig-associated habitat; material: faeces | place: France | collected 2012
AAATCTTTTTCTTGAAAGATTTTTGTAATCTCTTCTAATTCAATACGTCAATACTTTAGGTGAGAGTAGTGAGTGCGTTAAACGCTCAACTTTCAACTCTCAACTTTAAACTTATAATTAAGGTGGTTATAGCGCTGAGGTCCCACCCCTTCCCATTCCGAACAGGGTCGTTAAGCTCAGCAACGCCGATGGTACTGCATGTTGTGGGAGAGTAGGTAGCCGCCATTTTTAGAGCCCTTCATCAATTCGATGAGGGGCTCTTTGTTTGTGTGTGTGAACCAACTCTACCGCTACCTGTCTGAACGATACTATCAAAACATAGGCAGTTACTTGGTAGAAATCTTAGCGGAGAGTAGGTTGGCCGATGTGAAAGTAGCTTGTGTGCCACGTCGGATGATGAACGTGCATTGTCCGGCAAAGGCATGCATCTGTGGCTGAACAAAAGAATCGAGGGATGCTGCATCACCATTGGCAGTAGCTACGAAACCATCACTCTCACAGTATATGAGATTTGTCGCATTGGGGCAAAGATTACCATCCTTGTCTTCTATGCGTAGCGTAATGTAACAGATTTGCTCCGGTTGTTCGTCTTGATTAGCCCAGATAGCCGTTAACTTGTACGGCTCGCCTGCAGTATGGATAGTCTCACGTGCAGCCTCCTTGCCATCGTGATCATAGGCAATAACTTCCAATGTGCCTGCTTCGTACGGTACGTCGAACCACATGAGCCTATACCGCGGTAGCAGTTCCGGCATAGGCATTGAGCCCCATACAGGAGGCGTGAAGTCTGCTACCTGAGGCATACGGCTGAGACCGTCAATCTGTTTACCTGCTTTGAGTTGTACGCATTCCTCAGGAGTAGCATGGCGCAACTTGCCATAACTCTTACCATTGACAAACAGTTCGGCATAAGGATACGATGTGTAGCAGAACACAGGAACAAGATCACCCGGTTGCCAATTCCAATGCGGTAGCACATGCAGGGTAGGTGATTGGCTATTCCATTGTGATCGATAGAGCCAGTAGCGATCCTTAGGCAGGGATGCCAGGTCGATGATTCCAAAGTACGATGAGTGGCTTGGCCAGGCATCGGTATCGTAAGGAGACGGTTCGCCAAGGTAGTCAAAGCCCGTCCAAACAAACTGTCCGAGCGTCCATGGATAATCGTCTTGCAGTTGGAAATCCTGTTCAGGCAAACCAGACCATTGGCAGTACTCGAGGTCATAGCCACTGGACTGATGATCGTCATATAGAGCAAAATCCTTGATGACAGCTGGAGTCTTGTATATACCTCGTGACGAAACAGTAGAGGCTGTTTCTGAACCAAGAATCATCTTCTGTGGCAGGTGTTCGTATGCCTCAAGATAGCGTCCGGTGCGATAATTCAGTCCCGGCAGTTCAACTGCCGCACCGAAGCCGTTGTGAATAATATACATCGCTTGATCCATACCGATGGTAACCGGTCGAGTAGGATCCAACTGATGGAAAAGTTCCTGAAGTTCCGTTACAATCTGTATGCCATCTGGTAAAACCTGATTCCATACCTCATTGCCGCTTGACCAGAGCATAACACACGGGTTGTTGCGGTAGTGCTTAACCATATTCGTGATATCGTTGCGCCACCAATCTGTAAACTCAACGCTATAGTCATTCTCGGTCTTGCCATGATTCCAAACATCAAACGGCTCGATCATCATCATCATACCCATCTCATCGCAGAGTTCAACGAGTTCCGGTGCCGGCATGTTATGACTGGTGCGAATAGCATCGCATCCCATATCTTTGAGCATGGCGATCTGATGACGCAGTGCATCCTTGTGGACAGCCACACCGAGAGGACCTAAATCGTGATGATTGCAAACGCCCTTGAACTTACGCGTTACGCCGTTTAGTTGGAATCCGCATTCCGGCGTATAACTGATGCTACGCACGCCGAAGCGAGTTTCGACTTCGTCGACAATATTCTTCGCGTGCATAATGCGTGTGCGAGCAATATATAATTCAGGTGTTTCGGGTGACCATAGTTTGGGGCGGCTGAGAGTGATTTCCCCGTTGGCGCCGTAGATGGTACCAACGGTTTTGCCATGGTAAAGAATATCTGTAACCACCTCCACTCCGGCTTGTTCGGCTGTGACGGGATCGACACCATCTTGCAGGTCGATTGCGATACTGACAGTCGCATGTTCTGCATTTACCTCAGGCGTGCGGACGAGAACACCGAATGTAGGAATATGGATACGATTGGTAGAAATGAGATGAACATTCCGGTACAAGCCTGCACCAGGATACCACCGGCTCTGTTGCGGTTTGTTCTCCAGAAAGACATCGATATCCACGCTATCGCCGTTGAGCAGTTGGGGCAGGATATAGCAATCGAACGTGTTGTAGCCATAAGGCCAATAGCACACCTCCTCATCATTGATATACACATCGGCATGCGACATGGCTCCGTCGAACACGAGTGTATTCCATCGCGTGGTATCTACTTTAATGCGCGTGTGGTAATGTCCTTTTCCCATCCAAGGCAATCCTCCGCTACGGCCGGTCTTCCATGTTGCTTCATTCTCGCCGTTTTGAACGACAATGACTTTCTGCAAGTCGTTCTGACGGTCAAACGGGCCACTAATAGCCCAATCGTGTGGGATAGTGACGTTTTGCCATCCAGCACCGACAGGCTGATTGGCGCTGTCAGTGAGTGTGAATTGCCACTCGGTAAGCAATCGCTGCTCACGAACGTTGGATGGCTGATTAATACAAGAAGAAATAAAAAGGCATATTGCCGATAAGATAATCAGATGATGTGATGTGCTCATGGTAATAATGAAGATTGTATAAAGTGGCGCGCCATTTGGCACGCCACATATCATGTTGCGGCAAAGTGCCACCTTATCAGTTGCCGGTAGCCGGTATAGAACCGACTACCGATAACTGACAGACAGATTTACTCCTGCATCAGCAGTTGCATAACCACCTTAGCGGAGTAGGCAACCGGCGTACCGGGACCGAAGATGGCGGCTACACCTGCTTTGTACAGGAAGTCGTAATCCTGAGCAGGGATAACGCCACCGGCGGTAACCATGATATCCGGACGACCAAGTTTCTTGAGTTCAGCAATCACTTGCGGGATCAAGGTCTTGTGACCTGCAGCCAGTGAGCTTACGCCCAAGCAGTGTACGTCGTTCTCCACAGCCTGCTTGGCAGCCTCTTCCGGAGTTTGGAACAACGGTCCCATATCCACATCGAAGCCGCAATCAGCATAACCTGTAGCAACCACCTTGGCACCACGGTCGTGACCGTCCTGCCCCATCTTGGCAATCATGATACGAGGTTGACGACCTTCTTTCTTGGCAAACTCTGCCGTGAGACGGCAGGCTTCCTGGAAGTCTGCGTCGTTCTTTGTTCCTGATGCGTACACGCCTGAAATAGTTCTAATGGTTGCTTTATAACGTCCTACGACCTTCTCGCAGGCATCGGAAATCTCGCCGAGTGAAGCACGCAGACCGGCAGCCTTGACAGCCAGAGCCAGCAGGTTCTCACCCTTGCCACCGTCTGCCCAAGCCTGAACGGACTTAGTGATTTCAGCCAAAGCAGCCTGTACAGCTGCTTCGTCGCGGTTAGCACGAAGCTCCTTCAGACGCTCAACCTGCTCGGTACGTACGGCGGTGTTGTCGATCTCAAGGATATCGATCGGGTCTTCATGATCCAGACGATACTCGTTCACGCCGATGATCTTCTGGTTGCCGGAGTCGATACGAGCCTGCGTACGTGCAGCAGCCTCCTCGATACGCATCTTAGGAATACCGGTCTCGATAGCAGCAGCCATACCGCCCAGTTTCTCGATCTCCTGGATATGTGCCCAGGCTTTGTCCATCAACTCTTTGGTGAGAGACTCTACGTAATACGAGCCACCCCACGGATCGATCTCCTTGCAGACTTTCGTCTCCTCCTGGATATAGATCTGCGTGTTACGTGCGATACGTGCGCTGAAGTCCGTCGGCAGAGCGATAGCCTCGTCCAGAGCGTTGGTGTGCAACGACTGCGTGTGACCGAGTGCGGCACCCATAGCCTCGATACATGTACGACCTACGTTGTTGAACGGGTCTTGCTCGGTAAGCGACCATCCAGAGGTCTGGCAGTGGGTACGCAGAGCCATGGATTTCGGGTTCTTAGCACCGAAGGACTTAACAATCTTTGCCCACAACATACGTCCTGCACGCATCTTGGCAATCTCCATAAAGTGATTCATGCCGATAGCCCAGAAGAACGACAGACGCGGAGCGAAAGTATCAACATCCATACCTGCGTTGACACCGGCACGCAGATACTCCATACCGTCAGCCAGCGTATATGCCAACTCGATATCAGCCGTAGCACCGGCCTCCTGCATGTGGTAGCCGGAGATAGAGATGCTGTTGAACTTAGGCATGTTCTGTGAGGTGTACTCGAAGATGTCGGCGATGATCTTCATCGAGAATTTAGGAGGATAGATGTACGTGTTACGCACCATAAACTCCTTCAGAATGTCGTTCTGAATAGTTCCGGCCATCTCTTCGAGCTTTGCACCTTGCTCCAGACCTGCGTTGATATAGAACGCAAGGATAGGGAGCACTGCGCCGTTCATGGTCATGGATACGGACATCTTGTTCAAAGGAATACCTGCGAACAATACCTTCATATCCTCGAGCGAGCAGATACTTACGCCTGCTTTACCTACGTCACCTACCACACGCATGTTATCGGCATTGTAGCCACGATGTGTAGGCAGGTCAAAGGCTACGGACAGACCTTTCTGGCCGGATGCCAGGTTACGGCGATAGAACGCATTTGACTCGGCTGCGGTGGAGAAACCGGCATACTGACGGATAGTCCAAGGACGCAACGGATACATAGCGCTGTACGGGCCACGCAGGAACGGAGGAATACCGGATACATAATCCAGGTGCTCCATGCCTTTCAGATCCTCTTTGGTATAGATCGGCTTGACGTCGATGAGTTCCGGCGTCTGCCAATCGGCGGTGTTCGGACCAACAACCTTGCTGGCCGAAACTTGCTTGATATCTATTTGTTTGAAATCTGGTTTCATAATAGTATCTTTTTATATTGTTATTATTTATCTATTTTAAGAAAAAACTATAAAAACATTTTTATAATTCCACGGTGTGAGGATTAGACCAGTTGCGACGGATGAACCATGTGCCGGACGGTTTCTCGCGATTGAAAATCACCGACCAAATGGTCCACTCATCGTAAGCCGCTTGCTTCAGGATACTCAAAGCATCCGCCTCATTAGCAGGATTCCGCAACGCAGCCATACGAGCCATGCGTCTATGCGATTCTTCTGCTAACGGACAATCGCGTTGCTCCCACATACAGTGGTTGGTAACAAGCGGTGTGTCCGTCACGTGCATCCGCCCCGTTTTCCACTCAACGACAACTGAACGTTCGGCGTCCGCGATGCTCAGATGGTGTGTCCACCCGATGGAGTTATGAATGTCATATTGCCCCAGAAGCCGGATGGCTTCCTCTACATCGGCAGCATAATCTAAAACCAAGCGGATAGCCCCCACAATGGTCAAGTCAGGTCGCTCCGTGTCATAGTCGGTCGTGTCGCCGTCCAATTCAATCAGGTCAGCCACACACAGCCCTTTCTCGTTGATGCCGTCAAAGGGGATATACACCGTTGCCAAAGCCGTCATACCATCCATTCCTGCAATAGGGTGCCATTCTTCGCCCAAGCCGATAAAAGCAAACGACGAAGTGGCAATGCTGGCATAAGCGTCATTCGGATAAGTCCGCACAATCACCATATTCTGACCCTTATCGCCGAAATCAAAGTTACGGCAGAAAAGTTCGGAAGTGGCTATCGTCGAACAACCGGCATCAAACTCTACTTCGTCACCATCGGGCATTTTCATGTAACCTTTTGAGAGGAAAGTAGCAATATACCTTGCCATTTCCCTGTCGGTCTTTGCACCGCCTTGTTCGAGGAACTGTTTGAAGCCGTAATCGCCTTTGAAAGTGAAGGTATAGAGACCTTCGTCTATCATTTTGAGCGACCGCATAGCTTTGAGTTCATCGCCAAAGAGTTGCCATCCTCCGTAGCAGAAGATACCTAATCCTACGATGAGAATGACCAGTATTCCACTGAAAGTATATTTGACAGCCTTGTTCATTACAAATTGTTTTTAATGTTTTTTCTTACAAAGATCACTTATTCAGTAACTGCGAGTTAAGGGCTTTGAGGGTCTCGAGGACGTTGCAACGGACGTGGATGAAGTTGGTGATGCCGAGCTTCTGGAGGTCCTCCATACAAGCCGGAGCACCGGCAACGATGAAGAGCTCTTTGGCGTTCTGGAGTTTTTTCCAGGCTTTGGGAGCGAGGTCGGCGTACTCGTCGTCAGACGAACAGAGGACGATGATGTCCGCTTTCGCCTTGCGGGCTGCCTTGATACCTTCAGCGATAGTGGCAAAACCGTTGTTGTCAATGACCTTGTATCCTGCGCAGGCGAGGAAGTTACAACTGAACTGTGCTCGTGCGATACGCATAGCCAAGTTACCGATGGTCAGCATGAACGCAACAGGCTGTTTCTTGCTTGCCTCGGTCTCCAGACGCAAGGCCTCAAACTCCTCTGCAGCACGAGCCACGGGCAGGGTAGGCAGAGCGTTCTCGCACGAACTGCCGCAACCGCAATGGCTTTCGACTTTCGACTTTCGACTCTCGACTGATTTGCAGTTGCAGATTGAGCTGCAAGCACCGGCATCAGCTTTGATCTTCTTGGCAGCCACCTCGGTGAAGTTCGGGAACTGGTTAGAGCCGAGCAGCACCTCTTTGCGCTTAGCTACATCTTGCAGACGAGCCTTGAGGTTGGCAGCAATATGCTCCTGCACCTTGCCTTCTGCTACCATCTGATACATGCCGCCTTGCTCCTGAATAGCCAGGAACTGCTTCCATGCCTCTGTAGCGATGGATGCGGTGAGGTTCTCCAGATAGTACGATCCTGCAGCGGGGTCAACGATCTTGTCGAAGTGTGCTTCTTCCTTGAGCAGCAACTGCTGGTTACGGGCTATACGCTCGGCAAAATCAGTGGGACGCTCGTAGGTTACGTCAAACGGCGTAACGGTGATCTCGTCCACACCAGCCAGAGCAGCACTCATCGTCTCGGTCTGCGTACGCAACAGGTTGACATAAGCATCGAAGACAGTCATGTTGAACTTGCTGGTCTCGGCGCTGACATTCATCTTGGCTGCGTTCTTCAGTGCGGTAGTGAAGATAGGAGCTTTGTATGCCTCAACGATCTTTGCCCACAACATACGTGCGGCGCGGAACTTGGCAATCTCCATGAAGTAGTTACCACCAATACCCATGTTGAAACGGATAGCGTTGGCTGCACGGTAGTTAGGCACACCGGCTTCGGTCAGCATGGTCATGTACTCGGCACCCCAAGCCAGAGCGTAAGCCAGTTCCTGTGCAGCGTAAGCACCTGAGTTGTTCAGAACAACGCTGTTTACGCCTACTACGCGATATCCGGGCAGCGATTTGGCAGCCTTAACCACGGCAGCAATCTTCTCACTCACTTGCTCGCGGCTCAGCGGTTTGCCCTTGATGAGCATAGCCTTGATAGGATCGACATTGATTGAACCGCGGAACAGTTTGATGTCTGTGCCCTTGTACTCGCGTCCGATGTAACGAACGAGGATGTTAGCCAGTTCGGGAGCTTTGCAAGCGCATACGGTGAAGTTAACAGGGATAACGTCGATGCGGATATCCTGCAGCAGCACCTTGATAAAGTGATAATTCAGTTTCTCCTTGTTCAAGCAGAAACCGATGGAGTTGATACCTTTGTTCAGTACTTCCAGCGCTTTGGCATTCGCCTTGCGGGCGTTCTGGCAAGCGCAGATGTTCTGACGGATATCCCACTCGTTGTTTGTACGTGTACCGCGGACGTACGGGAACTGTCCGGGTGCTGAAACCGTAGTCTTCAGACCTTTGAGGTCTTCACGACGGTAGAAAGGCTGTACGTTGAAGCCTTCCGGAGTGCGCCAAACGAGCTTCTTGTCGAAGTCGGCGCCCTTCAAGTCAGCGATGATTTTGTTTTTCCAAGTCTCTGCGGAGACCGGAGCAAAATCCGCTAACAGGTTTACGGGAATTTTTTCTTCTGCCATAAAGATTGTGTTTTGTTATAGTAGTTTGTTTGTATAATTCGTAATTTTGAATTTTTAATTTCTTACCTCCCCAGTATATTGTACTCTCGTCCGTTGCAGATGATTACGATTTGTCCGTCACGCAGCACTTTTGTAGCTGTCGGCTTGGTAGGTATAACTGTCACCTCTGTTGTTTCTGTGCATGAGGTGATATACCTGTCATACGTAACGCTTGCACCTGTAGCATTGATGGTTGCAGAAGAGATACGTATGCCTTTGTTTGCGCCGTAATTGCTGTAGAACGTGATAGGCGATATACCTGTCAGCGAAGCACTGTTCGTCCATGTGAACTCGGTTAGCGTTGTGCTTTTGTCGGTCGTAATCGAGCCAATGTTTTTTCCGTTGGCTTTGATCTGCAGTGTGTTGCACTCTTTGCCTCCGTACGTGGCAATAGTTACTGTGATAGTGCTCAATCCTGCCAGGTCAATTTCCGGTGAGGTCAACTCTTTGCCCGACTCCAGCAGCCAGTACGAACCTTTGTCTGTGCCTGTGTTCGTCCAGCCCTGTTTATGTTCGGCATCGTAGGTATATACAGCCGGTGCTGCACCTGATTGTACGTTCTCTCTTGCAAACACGGCATACAATGTGATATCCGCAGTGATAGCCGGCAGCTCTGACGCCGCTATGTATAGCACCTCGGGTACCTGATCGCTTGTGCCTTGGATAGGTGTGGTAGTCCAGCCCATAAACGTCTCGCTCTCCATCGAGCATGACTCGGGAGCATCGGGTAGGGCTGTCACCTTCTTGTTCTCCATAACGGAATCCAGACGTATAACATCGCCATCTACCATCCATGTCACGCCATACTTAGGCTTCACTACAATCGGTACATCACCGTCTCGCCAACCGTTGCTGACGCCCGGTACGAATCCGTCCTCAAACGAGGCCATCAGTTGTGACATATTCACTTCTTCGCCTGCGCGCGCACCCCATATATATTCGGCAAGATACGGATAATCGATGAACGGGTTGCGGTTGTGCTGGAAATTGCTCACTGCATCCGCACGCTTGATCTCTTTCTCGCTCACGGGGTCTTGTCTGTGCCACGTAATCAGCACCTCTTGTTCCCAAGGTTGAAACTCCAGATAGTTGTCATTCTGCATAGCGAACATCGAACCGACATCTTTGTTATCCAGCCGCCAGCCTTTATACTTAGAGCAAATAGTTGGGTCATAGTTGCCGTTGATATCTTTGCCGTAGCACGTAGCCATATAGAAATACGCGCGTGCGAAGTCGCCTTTGTATTCATCTTTCGGCTCAAACACGCTGAAGTCCACATCCTTGGTCTCATGGTGAATCTTTCCTATTTTCAATGAGCCTACTGTCTTCACATCTTTTACCGGCACGCCCAGCGGATAGTTACTCCGTGCACTGTTAGCAACGCTGTTGGACGGATTCAGGTGGTAGCAATCTTTATATGCATCATTCTCTGCGCCCCCCCACCAGCTTTTGGCAAAACTGTGCTCTATGTTACACCCTGGCACAGCCGAACCCGGCGCTCCGAACTTTTTCCAATCGTCGCAGTACATATCCATGCAGTAGCCGTTCTCATCCTGGTCACTGTAATAGAATACCTCCCATGTATCATCTCCGTACGGGATAACCGTGTGGTCACGGATAATTAGTTTCAGTGTACCTTTCAGTTTGCCGTCTTTCGTTCCGTTTACTGCATCATAATAGCCCGCAGGCATATCTTCCGCCACTGCGAAACCGATGCTCAGAACAAGGCTGATAAGTATAAATAGTGTCTTTTTCATGTTTGTCAATACCTGTGCCCGCGTTGCAACTGGTCATATAATCGGTGTAAAGGGTAGTTCGATTTCTTCAAAATTCCAAATTTAGCTATTAATTATCAATTATCAATTATCAATTATCAATCACCTTACCCTTTGCCCCTGAATGGTGAACAACTGTTCGCCTACTATGATGTACAGTTGGTTGCCAATCAGCATCTTACTTGCTGGCGCGTCAGTCTCAACTGCCACAACTTCCATCGCATCCTGGCAGCTGGTGATATATCGGTCGTAGCTTGCCAACAAACCGGTAGCATCAATCGTGATAGATGCAATGCCTATACCCTTGTTTGCTTCGTATCTGCTGGAGAACGTCAGTGCTGAGTTGCCGGCGATGGACAGGTTGTTCGTCCATTCATAGTCGGTCAGCGTGCTGCCTTTTTCTGCTTTGATAGAGGCCAGTTGGCCGTCCTCTTTGTATATATCCAGTTGGTTATATTGCGTTCCGCCGTACGTGCGCATCCTTACGGTTATCTTGTTCAGTCCCATCAGGTCGATTACCGGCGACTTAATCTTCTTGCCGCTATCCAGCAACCAGTAACTGCCCTTGTTCGTTGCATTATTTGTCCAGCCTTCCGTCTCGTTGCCGATGGCGTAGGTGTATGTCGCAGGTGCTGCACTGCCGCCTTCTGCTATGTGGGCATATACGGCGTAGTACGTCACATCTGCTGTCACGGCTGGGATATCCGTCGCTTTGGTGTAGAGCGGGGTAGGCGCATCATCCATCGTGCCTGCGATGGCTGCATCCGTCCAACCCATGAACTCCGTGCTTTCTGCCGAGCACGATACAGGTGCCTGGGGCAGACTGCTTATCTTGCCGTTGTTGGCTACCTCTTCTGTCTTCAGTTGTGATCCGTTGGCTGACCAGGTAACCGTATATTTTGTTTCCGACGGATTAATCGGAGCATCACCTCCGCGCCAACCGTTGCTCTGCCCGGGAATGAAGCCTTCTTCGCAGGAAGCGATGAGTTTGGACATATCAACCGTCTCACCGGCTTTCTCGCCCCAGATGTATTCTGCAAGATACGGATAGTCGATGAACGGGTTGCGATTGCCCTGCGTGGCTTGGATGCCGTTGTTACGGTCAATCTCTTTGCGACTGACGGGATCTTCGCGATGCCACTTCATGAGCAGCACAACGCCGTACTTGGTGAGTCCGAAATGCGACGTAGTTTGGAACGCCTCGAAGATTTGTCCGCCATCGCCACTGGTGATGGAATAGGATGAATTGCTATACTTGGCGATCATGCCGAGATATCCGCGTGCAAAGTCTCCTTTGTAATCATCTTTCGGCTCAAAAACAGGATTAGCAGAGCATGTGGCTGAAGTGCCGAGGATAGTTGATTTGTCGGTAGAAACGGATGCCGGAGAACCCAGTTTGCAGCCGTTATATTCGTATTTGGGACTGCCGGAAACAACGCCGAAAGCATAGTTACTGCGGCGGTTGTTGACATATCCATCCGTGGGAACGAGATGGAAAATATCGCTATACATATTGTTTTTTCCTCCTCCCCACCAAGATTTAGGGATAGAGTGTTCGCGGTTGTAGCAATCGCACTCGCCACTATAGTTGCCACACTCATCTCCGGCCGTGAACGAACATGCGCCGTACATGTCCCAAAGTTTGCCGGCTTTGCCCGCAACATAATCAGGGTGATTAGGATCGGACGGATAAACATCTGACTTCTGGTACGCTGAGAGCGCTCCGTCATAGCCCAAGGACTTGAAGCCTTTGTTGGCGATAGTATTCAAAGCAGAGTAGAGAGAGTTACCTGATTTGCCGTTTGCAGCAGAATAATAATCAGGAATAGCCGCCGGAGCCGTAACATTAGCAGCCCAGCCAACTTGCACAATCAAGACAAATGCAAGGAAAGAGAAAATATGTTTTTTCATCAGTATTATGTGATTATGTTTATATTTTCGCGAGTAATCGTCTGTGAATCATATGCAATCCGTTCGTTGTGTGTGCGAACGCGCACGTGATATGCGTCGTGTGCACGCTAACATAAAGTAACGTATTGCACATAAAAACATACAAAGGTACGAAAATTATTTGATATTTGCAAATTTTTTCGACATTTTCTATGAAATATAAGGAATATTTGCGCAAACGGATAATAATTGTGCGCCTGTATACCACAAGTCAGTCATCAAGGAAGACAGAGTGGGGAACGAGTGGTGAAAATTTGGGATATCCGGAGAGGAAAAAACAGGAAGAAAACGCAATGTTTTTAGGTTTGATTTTTCGTGTGCATATATCGAAAAGTATATATATACATAGTATATATATAGTAAAAGGTAATAATTTTAGAAATGCCAGCTTTATCTTACGGTTATCCTATAGGAATTTTATGGTTATTTTATGATGAGACCTCGGTGAGACCTCGGTGAAGGTTATGGGTTGCCGGTTATGGGTTACGGGGGATGGGTTATGGGTTACGGGTGATGGGGGATGGGAGATGGGGGATGGGTTATGGGTTGCGGGGGATGGGTTACGGGTTACGGGGGATGGGTTATGGGAGATGGGGCAATGATGGGGCAATGATGGGGCGCAAATTTTTGAGTCGATTTTGGTGCATAAGTGCCAAGTCAACGTAGAAAAATACTCGAAAATGTCCGAAAATGTTGAAAAATGAGTAAATAAATTTGCAAATATGGGATAAATGTTGTATCTTTGCATTCGCTTTTGACCGAAAGGATTCATCGAAGGCGATGCGGGATATAGTTCAGCCCGGTTAGAATGCCTGCTTTGGGAGCAGGAGGTCGTGAGTTCGAATCTCGCTATCCCGACGGGGTATTAGCTCATCTGGCTAGAGCGCGACACTGGCAGTGTCGAGGTGAGCGGTTCGAGTCCGCTATACTCCACAACAAAAGTCCGCTATACTCCACAACAAAAGTCCGACAATGTCGGGCTTTTTGTTTGTATAAGGGCGTTATGAAAGAAAATAGGGTGTAATCAAAAAATTTTGATTATAAAAGATAGAAAATGTCGAAAAAATTTGCATATATCATTTTTTTTTTGTAAATTTGCACGTTTTTTGGAATAGTTTGCAAAATGAGAGGCTAAATCCATAGACCAAACATATATGCAGATATGAAAAGAATCGTAACAAGTATAGTGCTAAGCGTGGCCATGAGTTTGACGGCTCACGCGTTTACCGTAGTCATCGATGCCGGTCACGGCGGCGATGATCCCGGTGCCATAGGTCGTATAGCCCGCGAGAAAACGCTGAACCTGAATGCCGCGATGCAACTTGGCGCAATGATAAAAGAAGCCTATCCGGAAGTGGATGTGATTTATACGCGTCAGACGGATGTGTTTATCCCGTTGCACAAGCGCGCAGACATAGCAAATAAAAACAAAGCTGATCTGTTCATCTCGATTCATTCCAATGCCTCAGACAACCGCAACGCTTCAGGTGCGGAGACATTCGTGTTAGGTACAGAACGAATGGAAGATAATCTGGATATCGCCATGCGAGAGAATGCGGTAATCAAGTTAGAGTCTGATTATCAAAGTTCGTATGAAGGCTTTGACCCCAACAGTATCGACTCTTACATCATGTTCGACTTGATGCAATCCGACTATATGAACCAGTCGCTTCAGTTTGCAACCTTGGTTCAGAAGCAGTTTGTGGACAGCCTGAAACGCGGTGACAGAGGTGTTCGTCAGGCCGCGTTCCTTGTGTTGTTGCGAACGACCTGTCCGTCGGTGCTGATAGAGATGGGCTTCATCAGCAACCTTGATGAAGAACGATTCCTGGCTAGCGAGGAAGGCAAGATAGGTATAACACGTTCGATTTTCCGCGCGTTCTCGCAATTCTATAAACCCGGTAAGGCTGTTCCTGCATTGCTGTCGGATACGGTAGTCGTGCCGACAACGGAACAACAGAAAGTTGAAGCTCGCGAACAGGCAAAAGCGTCCATAACGTATAAAGTGCAGGTTTTCAGCACCAGAAAGAAATTGCCAAAGAACGATCCGGCATTCAAGGGCCTGAAGAATTGCACCAGCATAAAAGACGGTGTGTGGCTCAAATATATGTATGGCTCCTGCAAGACGTACAACGAAGCCAAGCAACTGCAAGCCCAGGTGAAAAAGAAATTTGCCGACTGCATAGTGGTTGCATTCAAAGATGATGAACAGATACCTGTAAAACAGGCAATTGAGTTGCAGAAATAATAGGAAAGTGAAATTTGAAATGAAAATATCAAGAGAAGTGAGAGTAGGATTGTTGGCCGCTTTGTGCCTGTTCCTGCTGTATTTCGGGTTTAAGTTTCTGAAAGGGACAAACATCTTCAATCCCATCCATTCGTATAGTGGCCGCTTTGTGGATTTGCAAGGCCTGACCGAGCAAGCGCCGGTGTATGTGCGCGGTTACAAAGTAGGTCAGGTTGAGATGATCAGTTATGATTTTGCGCAAGACACGGCGTTCAATATTTTAGTGTCCATCAACCGCGATATCCGCGTGGTGGAAGGCAGTTCGTTGCGGCTTGTTCCTGACGGCCTGCTTGGCGGTATGGCAGTAGAAGTGATAATTCCTGCCGGAAAGGAACTGGCTGAGATTCCCTCACATAACGAGTTGCCCACAAGTGTCAAGCCGTCGATGCTGGACGAGTTGAGTGGCACCTTGCTTGCCTCGCTGGACAGCACGCTGAGTTCTGTGCGTGCATTGGTTGACAATGTGAACGGACAAGTGGAAGGCGACAAGATAAAAGTGCTTCTACAACATGCCGACGAGTTGCTGACTTCGCTCAAGGCTGCTTCCGCCAAACTGGACGGCGTGCTGAAGAACGATGTGCCGCAGATAGTTCAACAAGTGGAAGGCATACTGACGGATGTGAGGAAATTGTCGGCGAATGCGTCGGAGGCTGATATTGCAGCCCTCGTCGCGCGCGCAGATTCAACATTGGTTGAAGTGAACAAGTTGGTGGAAGCCGCTAACAGTCCGGAAGGAACAACGGGTATGCTGCTGCATGACAAAAAACTGTACGAGAATGTCAACAGCACGTTGCAGTCGGCAGACAGCCTGATGCAAGACCTACGCGAACATCCGAACTCAATCATTTGGGGAAAGCCGAAAAAGAAGTAGAATGATAATATCCGGAAAAGACATAGCCGCTCAGTTGCGCTCGGATATGCAGCAGCAAGTTGATGCGCTGTTCGCGGAGTACGGTCGCACGCCTAATCTTGTGGTAATACAAGTAGGTGATGACCCTGCATCGTTGATATACGTTCGCAACAAAATGCGTGCGGCAGAGTTTTGCCATATACGCTCGCAGTATCTGCACCTGTCGGGCGAAATAACCGAAAAGGAATTATGCGCGCAAATAGAGCAGCTGAACAATGATGACGATGTTGACGGCATACTGGTGCAACTGCCATTGCCTGCGCATATTGATGAGGAGCGAATCATCTGCGCTATCCATGCGGAGAAAGATGTGGATGGTTTTCATCCGGATAATGCCGCCAGTCTGTGGCTTCACCAGCCACTGCAAACCAATCATATAGCGTCGATATACAACCCTGTTCCGGACTATGGCTGTACGATAGCGTGCACTCCGAAAGGCATATTGTCGCTACTGGCATCAACCGGCGTGGAACTTGACGGTAAACGTGCCGTGGTGGTAGGCCGTTCGCCAATAGTAGGCAAGCCGATGGCAAAGTTGCTGATGGATAGACAATGTACTGTAACAATAGCACACAGCCATACCCGTGACCTACCTGCAGTTTGCCGCGAGGCAGATATACTGATTGCAGCAGTAGGCAAACCCAAACTGATTACAGCAGATTGCATCAAACCCGGTGCAATAGTGATAGATGTAGGAATCAACCGTTTGGCAGACGGCAGTCTGAGCGGGGATGTGGACTTTGAGGCATGTAAGGATATAGCATCGTTTATCTCGCCCGTACCCGGCGGTGTAGGGCCGATGACCGTGACGATGCTGATGCAGAATACCATTGACTGTTACAAAAGAAGACAAATGAAAGTAAATTAAAAACATGGCATATACAGACGAAATTGTAATAACTCCACAAGACCGGCTTCTGTCCATCAACTGGAAAGAAGTGTGGCGTTACAGGGATATGTACATTCTGTTTGTTCAACGTGCATTTCGCACCGCTTACAAGCAGACCATTTTCGGTCCGTTGTGGTTCTTGATAACTCCGGCACTCTCGGTAATCGTGTATGTGGCGGTGTTCGGCGGCATAGCACATATATCTACCGACGGTGCACCTCCAATACTGTTCTACCTGTTAGGCGTGTCGGTGTGGGGATACTTTGCGGCGTGCTTGACCGGTACGAGTAACTCGTTCGTATCAAACGCAGATATATTCGGCAAAGTATATTTCCCGCGTATAATCATGCCGATGGTGGCAGTAACGGTGCAATTCCTGTACTTCTGCATCCAACTGCTGTTGTTCATTGGAGCATATATCTACTATCTGGCGATAGGCACAGAATTGACCATTCATTGGCAAATACTGTTGTTCCCTGTGCTGATGATTCTGTTGGCGTTCATGGCAGTAGGAGTAGGTATGGTAGTGTCGTCGATGACTACTAAATACCGCGATCTGCAAATCATTTTTGCCAAGTTTGTCACACTATGGGTGTATGTGACTCCTGTGATTTATCCGTTGTCGATGGTAACGAACGAGAAGTTGCATTTTGCCATGTCGCTCAACCCGGTAACTCCTGTGATGGAAGCCGTGAAGTACAGTCTGCTCGGGGTGGGTGAGTTCTCATGGATGTGGCTGTTGTATGCTCTGGTGTTTACTGTCGTAGTGGATGTGTTGGGATTGGCCATGTTCAGCAAAGTTCAAAAATCATTTATGGATACCGTATAGCAATCAATGTCAATGAATACAAATAACGAAACATATTGGACTACCGTCATCGATCCTCAGTATTCGTCCGGCGGTTTGGGCCTGAAAGAACTCTGGCGCAAGAAGTACCTGGTTTGGCTGTTTGTGAAACGCGATATTATCGTTCAGTTCAAGCAGACCATATTCGGTATGGCTTGGTACTTTATATCACCTCTGTTCTCGGTAGTGATGTATATGATAGTGTTCGGCCGTATAGCAGGCATCCCAACAGACGATGTACCTCAGCCTGTGTTCTACATGTCGGGCGTATGCTTGTGGGAATACTTCTCAACCTGCCTGACCGATGCCTCCGGCACATTTGCCAAGAATGCCTCATTGTTCGGCAAGGTTTATTTCCCACGTTTGGCAGCACCTGTGTCGAATGTGTTCTCACGCTTGTTCCACTTCAGTATACAACTACTGATGTTTGTGTGCATTTACCTGTTCTTTGTAATAGTGAAAGGCGTTCACTTGTGTCCTAACTGGTACTTGCTGCTATTCCCGGTGATTGTAATGATGCTTGGCGGTATAGCTCTGGGATTGGGATTGATAATAACAAGTCTGACTGCCAAATACAAGGATCTGACCAACTTCTTACCTGTGCTGGTTTCGCTTTGGATGTACGCAACGCCTATTGTTTATCCGCTGAGTTTTGTTACCAATCCTACGCTGCATAAGCTGATGGTGCTGAATCCTGTTACCGCTCCAATTGAGGCGTTCAAGTATGGTGCATACGGTGCTGGGTCGTTCTCATGGGCAATGTTCGGGTATAGTTTTGCCTTTATGGTAATTGCGCTGCTGGTGGGTTGCAAGATGTACGAACGCAAACAGAAACTATTTATCGATACTATCTAATATGCTTAAAGCAATTATCATATCAGTCGTTCTTCTGGGGATAGGTATTCTGGGGATGTGCGTGCGAATTATCACTAAAAAGAACGGAACATTCCATTCGCAAGATGTGGGGCAGAGTAAAGCTATGCACGAGCGGGGAATCGGCTGTACGCGTTCGCAAGACCGACAAGCTCAACGGGGTAATCCTCTGCGCCTGAAAGTAGACGAGTTGTAACCCGTAGTGAAAACAAAATTGAAACATCAAAATTTTACAACAATGAATAAAATCCAAATCTGTATTGACGTAATTTTGGCCGCTGCAATTGTGGCTCTATGTGTAATTGTACTGAAGAAACCTGCTGCTCCTGTAGCTGCAGCACCAGCTCAGCAAACGGAGGGTGCAATGCCTGTTGCATTTGTTAATCTGGACTCAATCCTGCAAGGCTACACCTTTGCTTTGGAGGCTCAGGACAAGTTGATGAGTCGTCAGGAGAATGCCCGTATGGAACTCAATCAGAAAGCCCGTACGCTGCAGAACGAGATGGTTGATTTCCAGAAGAAACTGGAGAATAACGCATTTCTGAGCCGTCAACGTGCCGAGAGTGAGCAACAGCGCATCATGAAGAAACAGCAAGATCTGGAGAACCGTGAGGCTCAGCTGACCCAAGAGATTCTTCAGGAGAACCAGCAACTTCAGGCTCAACTGGCTGACACTATCCTCAACTATCTGAAGGAACTGAATGCCGAGGGACGTTATCAGATGATCTTCTCGAACAACGCCAAGGATAATATCCTTCTTTCGGCAGACGGCTATGATATTACCTCTGAGGTTGTATCTGCACTGAACGCACGCTATTCGACAAAATCAAATAAGTAATTCATGCGCATTAGGTCGCTGCTTATAATATGTCTGTTGACATTGGCAGTGTCAACGCAAGCGCAATCCGTGCCTGAGGCATTGGAATTTACGGAAGTTTATGATTTTCTGGACGAACTGGCTACTGACGGCATCATTGACCTGACAGAAGCAATCCGTCCGTATAGCCGTGTCCAGATAGCAGCTATGCTTCGCTGTGCTCAGGACAAGGATAGTCTGCTCTCGCGCCGCCAACAGGATGACCTGCAGTTCTATATGCAGGATTATGCCCTTGAGTTGGACACACTGCCAGTTTATCAAAGTTATGGTCATCGGCATGTGACACAATGGATAACTCCGGTATCCAATCTTTCGTTGGCTGATCCGTCACTGCACATTTTAACACCGAACAAACTGTTTAAGATGCGCCTGCGACCTATACTGGGAATGGATTTGTATGTGTCGAAGAAAGGAGCAATCACCAAGCGTTGGTATGGCGCAGAGATTCAGATGGATATAGCTCATCACCTGAGTATATGGGGATCGCTGCGTGACAATAGTTGGAACGGCACATTGCTACGTGATACCTATTTCCCGACAGCTACTGACAAGCTCTATGGCGCCCGATTGACGCAACCCGGATTTCTGAATAATCTGCCCGGCGTACAATACAAAGAGGCGAACTACGGCGGTGACTTCTCGGATTCTCGGGGAGGTATAGCTCTGTATGCGTGGTGGGGACGGATTGCCGTTGAACGTGAGCGTCTGCAATGGGGAGATGCGCAACTCAGTTCAACCATCCTATCAGCACATAACCCGGCCGTACCGATGGTGACACTGCAACTGACGCCTTGTTCATGGTTTCAGTTTGATTACTTCCATGCTTGGCTGAACAGTAACGTGCTGGATTCGACATATTACTACCAAGAGCGTTATGCAGAAGGCGAGACCAAGACACATTATCGTCCCATGAACAAGTTCATGGCAGCGAACATGTTCACGTTCAAGCCCATCAAGTATATCCATTTCTCGCTGGGTAACTCCATCGTCTATGCCGAACGCAATGTGCAGGCGGCATACTTCATTCCGATAGCATTCTTCAAGTCGCTTGACCACTTGATGACCAAGGGGTTAGGTGTCGAGAACCAGAACTCGCAGGTGTTTGCGTCCATAACCGTTCGACCTACCGATCATCTCAGATTGTACGGCACGTTCTATATTGATGAGTTCAAGTTAGCGCGACTCAAGCCGTCGAATAAGGAGAATAATCCGGTATCGTATGTTGTAGGATTCCAATGGAGTGGTTGGCCTGTGAACGGGTTGAGCCTGAAGGGCGAGTTTATGCGCTCGTACATAGCAACATATACACACTCCATTCAGGTATTGGACTACACGTCAAATACCTATAATATGGGGCATTATATGGGCGATAATGCGCAATCGCTGTTCTTGCAATTGTCTTATCGTCCGGTACGTAGCTTGCGACTGACACTGGATTACACGCAAGACACCAAGTACCACAAGTATGATTATGTTCGCAAGAATATAGCGGGTACCCGTGTGGAGAATCCTATCATTGCGCAAAAACCCTTCAGCGAGAAAATCTGGCGAAACGATGAGTTGAAGTTCCGAGCCATATATGAGGTGTTCAACAATTGTTATGCACACGTTGATTTCATTTACAATAACGCTCGTGCATTCACGCCTACATCGGCACGAATAGAGGGCGAAGACCGTGGCTGGAATGCAGACGGCACAAGTCGCGAACTGGCTGGCGAGGAGTTGAAAACATATTACCTCAACAAGTTTACGCCCGCATTTATGCAAGGTAAGAACTTTACCGCAGTAATGGGATTGAGTTTCGGATTCTGAGAAAAGTGAAAACCGAAATGCGAAAATTGAAAGGGAAACAGATAGAATGACAAATCTAGTACAACGTACAATATCAGGTGCAGTATATGTAGCAGTTGTTGTTGCTGCCGTAATCATTCATCCGGTGGCATTTGCAGCAGTGTTTGCAATCGTCAGCACATTAGCCGTGAGAGAGTTTCATACGATAACAGGTGATGCTGCATACACAAAAGTATTTGGTATGCTGCTTAACCTGCTGATGTTTGCGGGTGTAGGTATATGGCAGTACTGTGACCGACTCATCGCTACGAATCTTGTGTTCGAAACAAGTCTTGCGCAGATAATATGCTTTGCATATATGCTTGTGCTGCTCGCCGCTCTTGTGTTCGAACTTACGCAATATACCTCGGCATCACCGGCCAAACACTGGGGAAACTTGCTTGCCGGGCAGGTGATGATAGCCTTGCCATTTGCCACAATGCTAAATGTACTGTCGTTCAGCAAATGGTTGTTACTGGCATTGTTTGTGCTGCTTTGGACAAATGATACCGGTGCCTATTGCGTAGGAATGCTGACTGCCAAACGCAAAAACGGCAACCATAAGATGTCGCCGCATATTAGCCCGAAGAAGAGTTGGGAAGGCCTAATTGGCGGTGCAGTTTTTGTACTGCTGGCTGCTTGGCTACTTACCCGTTGCGGATGGTTTGATTGCATCGATGCATGGCAATATACCGTTCAACCTCATGTCAAGTACTTGGTAGCATTTCTATTCGGATTACTGGCAACCTGCTCAGGTACGCTTGGAGATATGATGGAGAGCCTGCTTAAGCGCTCGTATGGCATAAAGGACTCCGGCAAGTTTCTGCCAGGGCATGGCGGTGTACTTGACCGGTTCGATAGCCTGCTACTGGCAACACCGGTAATTGCTATTTTCCTGACTATGGTTAGGATGTTGATCTGATAGTATAAACCATATATTTTATAAATCCTACTACTATGCTTGAAAGCTCTATCGTAGATGATCAAGAACGCGAGTTGCTTGATTACATCATCCGCACAGTACCTGCAGAAGACTTGTACGGCCTGACAGAAGATGATATCCTGTATGTATTGGATGTTATGGACGACTACCTAATAATGAAAGGTTTGGCAACTGAGAATGAGGCCGACGGTGACATTGAATACACCGAAGGTTATGTGGATGAGACTGAGCAATTGCAATATGTACTTGAGCAGGCCAAAGCCGATAAGGTTCCGGTAACAAGCGTGCAAGTCCAACTCATTCAGGATGCAGAGTATCAATATGGCGTAGAGAACGGTTTTTATAGCGAGGAGGATGAAGCATAGGTGGCTGAATATACTCAGTTCGTGGCCGATAGGTGTGCATCATTTCTTTGCGGATTATCTGATTTATCCGTTCATCTATTATATAGCTCGCTACCGTCGGAAGATTGTGGACAAGAACATCCGCAATTCTTTCCCCGATTGGACTGATGCGGAACGTAACGCCTTGCGCAAACGGTTTTACCACAGGTTTGCCGACATTGTTGTAGAAACGATTTACGGCTATCAAATCAGCAACGAAGAGATAGAGCAACGCATCACGTACATCGACGAGGATAGGCTAACTGAGGCTTGCCATCAATACGGCGGGGCAATCACTCTGCTGGCGCATCTTGGAACATGGGAGTGGGTGGCAGATTACGGACGGCGAACCGCGTCGCAAGGCATATTGGAGATAAATGTTTACCGACGGCTTAAGAATAAGTATTTCAATCAGTTGATGTTGGATATACGCGGCCAGCGTGGTGGTGAATGCGTGGAGAAAGATGTATTGCTAAGGCGTATGATACAACTTCGTAACGGTGAGCGGAAGCCGATGTATGGCATGCTGTCAGACCAGAAACCATCACCCAGAAACGCGCATGTCTGGACTACGTTTCTCCATCAGGAAACTGCGTTTCTCAATGGCGGTGAGGTGCTAAGCAAGAGGTTTGATTATCCGTGTTTCTACGGGTATATCCGATCACCTAAGCGAGGCTATTATACGATACAACTTATACCGCTGAAATCGGAAAACATAACGGTAGAGTATGCACATTTGTTGGAGCAAAATATACTTGAGCAACCGGAATTATGGCTTTGGTCGCACAACCGCTGGAAATTCAAGCGCTCCGATGCGTAAGTTAGATGATAGTATAAATTCGTAGATTATCAGGTGCTTTGTAGTGTAGTTATATTAAACTGGAACGGCTCTAACGTCTTGAGGCGATTTTTGCCTTCAGTGCTTCAGCATACCACGTTGCAGGATACTGAAGTCGTTGTTGTTGATAATGGTTCGACCGATGAATCAATGGCATATTTGCAGTCATTATCGGGTACGCCGGAAGCACTTTCCGCCCATTTGCGCATAATTGCCTATACAGAGAACTATGGTTTTGCAGCGGGATATAACCGTGCTATAGCTTCGATCGACAGTGAGATTGTTGTACTGCTCAACTCCGATGTATGTGTTACGTCAGGATGGCTGATTCCGGTACTGGATTACATGCAGCAGCATCCTGATGTTGGTGCTGCACAACCTAAGATATTAGCATACAATTCGTTACTTGCTCACCGGCAAGATGCATCTCAGCCTGTAACTTTTGAGCATGCAGGAGCTGCTGGCGGGTATATTGATATGCTTGGATATCCGTTCTGCCGAGGTCGAATAATGGGGTATGTTGCACCGGATAAGGGACAGTATGATACGGTTGCCAGAGCGTTCTGGGTAAGCGGAGCTGCGTTCTTTATTCGCACCAAGTTGTACAACGAACTTGGTGGATTGGACGAATCCTTCTTTGCCCACATGGAGGAGATTGACCTATGTTGGCGACTGAACAGCCGGGGTTATAATCTGGTTTGTGTCCCACAAAGTGCTGTTTATCATCTGGGTGGAGGAGCTCTGGCGTACGATAATCCACGTAAGACTTACCTTAATTTCCGCAATAATCTGCTTATGATCTACAAAAACATGCCGCAACCACATTTGCGCCATGTGCTGATTTGCAGGTTTGTACTCGATTATGTTGCTGCTTTACAGGCACTTATAACTCTAAAACCTCACCATTCACGTGCAATTATCCGCGCGAGAATTGATTATTTGCGTATGAAACGCACTCTGAGCCGAAAAAGACAAGAGAATCTCAATCTCGCAACTCATCTTTATCCGGATACAATTGTCCGTCGCTCCGTCATCTTCGATTATTATTTAAGACGGAAGAAAGAATAGGAGAGTTTTTCTAGTTTGCAATTTTTTCACAATTTCATTGAGTAGGGGAGAACAGTGTTCATCCCCTATTTTTTGTGCCGATATTGCTATATAAAAATCACAATTATAAAATACACAATCGTGAATTTCACATATGCAGATAGGAGAAAATTCACAGGATGCGCATAGTAGAGCGGTTGCATCTGTTTGCAAATCAAAACAAGCGAAGGTCACCTAGAAACTCACTCAAAAATGTTTCACGACGGTAGTTGGATTTTTCCTAAATCATTGATATTTAATAGTTATATAGATTACTTGAAGTGGTAGAATACTGAAATTGGCACTTTTGGTGTTATTTGTGTATGGGCTGTGAATATTGATATTTTTCGGAAATGTAAAATGCTTATTTAGTGGCGATTGCTAAGTTTACTTGTAAATTTAACGTTAATATTTAATCGTTTGTATATCCAATGGTTACGATTCTAAGCAAACTTATGGTGTCGCTTGGCTAAGTTTTGAATTGTGAATTTTTCGAACGAATAATTTTTCTGATAAATAATTTGCAAATGTGAAAAAGTTTTCGTATCTTTGCAGTGAATTTCCGTTGTTACTGATGGCGGAAATGTGTCAAATAAGTCTAACTTTTATGAGATTTGCGTGAAATGAACGAACGTGAACGATTGGCTAAAATAATCGAATCTGAAAATCTCACAGCAAAGCAGTTTGCTGCAGAGATAGGTGTGTCTGCTGGTACTATATCCAATATATTAGGAGGACGAAATAATGCCAGTACAGATATTCTGGTACGTATATTAAACCGTTTCCGTACGATTAGTGCTGATTGGTTGATATTAGGAACAGGCACGATGTACCGACCTAACGGTGGTGTCACGCAGTCATCGTTGTTTGGTGATATGCGCCCTCTGGATGCTTCTACCGGATCAGATGGCACTGCAGAAGGTATTCGGCAGATTCAGACTGCTGCGCCCGGTCGTAGTATAACTACGCCAGCAGCACCTCAGCCTGCGCCAAAGCAGATATCGAGGATAATAATCTATTATACCGATGGCACGTATGAGGAGCGGTAATATAGGATAATCTGTACTAAAAGGAAGTATACTAAAAAATCGAACTGTCAAGTGATGCATGACAGTTCGATTTTTGTTTGTTAGACGGCTCTGTAGAGCGTTCTAACGCATTTATCCAAGCATGGTGAGCAGGATACCGGCAGCAACGGCAGAACCGATTACACCGGCTACATTCGGCCCCATAGCATGCATGAGCAGGAAATTGCCTGGGTTCTCCTCTTGTCCAACCTGCTGGCTTACACGTGCAGCCATAGGTACAGCCGATACTCCGGCAGAACCGATCAGCGGGTTGATCTTCTCCTTGCTGAACAGGTTCATCAGTTTGGCAAGCAGCACACCGCCACCCGAACCCAAGCCAAAGGCAATTATACCCATAGCCAGGATCATCAGCGTCTGCCAGTTCAAGAACGAAGCACCGGTAGCCGTAGCACCTACTGACAGACCGAGGAAGATAACTACGATGTTCATCAGTTCGTTTTGCGCAGTCTTGCTTAAGCGATCTACTACACCGCACTCCTTCATCAAGTTACCGAGCATCAGACAGCCGATCAGCGGCGCTGCGTCCGGCAGGATGAGAGCAACGATGGTTGTAACCATTATCGGGAAGATGATCTTCTCGGTCTTGCTTACGGCACGTAGTTGTTTCATCTTGATTGCGCGCTCCTCTTTGGTGGTCAGCAGTCGCATGATGGGCGGCTGAATAACCGGTACGAGAGCCATGTAGCTATATGCAGCTATAGCAATCGGCCCCAACAGATGCGGTGCGAGTTTGGATGTCAAGAAGATACTTGTCGGTCCATCAGCACCACCGATGATACCTATTGAACCGGCTTCGGCCTCGGTGAAGCCCATAGCATTGGCGCAGAGGAATGTAACAAATATACCAATCTGCGCTGCAGCACCCAGGAGTAGGGACTTCGGATTAGCAATCAGCGGACCGAAATCCGTCATCGCACCCACACCGATAAAGATCAGGCACGGATATACACCGGCTTTCACACCGATGTACAGTACATCCAGCAGACCGCCTTCTTTCAGAATGGCACCATAACTATGGTAAGCCGGGCTGCTCGGATCAAGAAATGCCGACCACAATTCCTGATGGAACATATTCGCACCCGGCAGGTTAGTAAGTAACATACCGAACGCTATCGGCAGCAGGAGCAAGGGCTCGTATTGCTTCTTGATGGCCAGATACAGCAGGAAGAACGAGATACACAGCATAGCCAGTTGTTGCCAGCCGACGGAGAGAAAATCTGCGCCCATCTGCATGAATCCCATGCCACGGAAGAATTCTAAAATGTCATTCCACATAATAATTTGTTTTTAGTAGAAAGTCAAAAGACAAAAGCCTGATTATCCCAGTACCATCAGCAGGTCATCCTGCATCACGTTTTGTCCGGCACTGACGGCTATTTGCTTAACTGTGCCATCTTGCTCAGCCAGTACAGGATTCTCCATCTTCATCGATTCGAGAATAAGAAGAGTGTCACCCTTCTTTACAGCCTGGCCTTCGCTTACGGTAACCTTGATTACCGAACCTGGCAGCGGTGATGTCACCTTGAGTCCTGCAGCAGGTGCAGCAGCAGGTTTAGGTGCTGCGGGTTGGGGAGCCGGGGCAGCTTTTGGGGCTTCAGCCTTAGGTGCAGCGGGTGCGGCAGGAGCGGCAGGAGCGGCAGCGGTGGCGATCTCCACCAGTTTGTCCTCTTGCATTACATTCTTGCCGGGCTCGGCGTAAACGGCTTTCACAACACCGGCAAACTCCGACTTGACAGAGTTCTCCATCTTCATCGATTCCATGGTTAGCAGTTCGTCGCCAACTTTTACGTTGTCGCCAACTTTGATATTAACCTTAACAATCGAGCCGGGTAGTGGTGATTTGACTACCTGCACGCCACCAGCAGCGGGAGCGGCTGCTTGCTGTGCAGCACTAACCACCTTTTGTGCGGTAGGACGCGGAGCAGCGACAGCCGGTTGCTCTTTCTCTATTTCTACTTTGAAAGTTGTACCGTTGACGGTTACTTCCGCCAGGTTGCCTTCCAACTCATTGACTGTCGTTGAGAACTTATGACCGTCAATTACAAACTTAAATTCTTTCATATTAGTTTCTGTGTAGATTATTCATTCCCATGATTTTTGCATTCCATGGCGAATATTTACGTTCAATTTTCTTGATGGTTATGTGCGTCGGCTCCTCGTCGTGTACACCATTGTAGTACAGATGCAGTGCCATGGCTATAGCCGCTGTAGCCTGACCGGTCAGGGTTATATGCTCGTCGGTCTCCTTACGCGGAGCGCCAACGGAGGCATGTACCTCTTGGGGCTTTTCGGTCTTCACGCGAGGTTGCATGATTAGACCGAAAAGCTTTAAGACGTATATCAGCACTACCAGCAGGACGAGCACCAGAGCAAAGCCCAGGAGCGTCACAAACCATACATGTGGCCAGTTGGTTGCTAAAATTATTGACATAATTTTCAAATTTTACAAAGGTATATTGCTGTGTTTCTTAAGCGGGTTGGTCAGGCGCTTGGTCTGCAACATCTCAAATGCACGTATGATGCGTGCACGTGTGTTACGCGGCTCAATAACGTCATCAATATATCCGCGGTTGGCAGCCTGGTACGGCGATGCAAACTTATCTTTGTACTCAGCCTCCTTCTCGGCAATGAATGCTTTCTTCTCGGCAGGATCCTCGATAGCCTTGATAGCCTTAGCCTGCAGCACGCCTACAGCACCGCTGGCACCCATCACGGCGATCTCGGCGTTTGGCCAAGCGTAGCACATGTCGCCGCGCAGTTGCTTGCAGCTCATCACGATGTGCGAACCGCCGTACGACTTACGAATGGTGATGGTTACCTTAGGCACGGTAGCTTCGCCGTAAGCGAACATCAGTTTTGCTCCGTGATCGATGATACCGGCATACTCCTGACCTGTACCGCACAGGAAGCCCGGAACGTCAACCAATGTAAGAATCTGGATATTGAACGCGTCGCAGAAACGTACGAATCGTGCGGCCTTGCGGCTGGCGTCGCAGTCAAGCACGCCGGCAAGCCAGTTAGGCTGGTTGGCGATGATACCTGTCGAACGGCCGTTGAAACGTGCAAAACCGCAGATGATGTTCTTGGCATAATCCTTCTGAACCTCCATGAAGTCGCCGTTATCAACGATGGTGTTGATGATGTCCTTCATATTGTATGGTTTGTTCGGGTCGTCAGGAACAATCTCGTTCAGGCTATCCTCGATACGTGCAGGATCGTCGGTGCATTCTACGAGCGGAGCTTCCTCCATGTTGTTCTGCGGGATGAACGAAACGAGACGACGGATCTCTGCCATAGCCTCGTCCTCGGTAGCGGCCACGAAGTGCGTTACGCCGGATTTGGTGGCATGAACCTTGGCACCGCCAAGCTGCTCAACGGTCACATCCTCACCGGTAACGCTCTTCACAACCTTCGGGCCGGTGATGAACATGTACGAGTTCTGCTCGGTCATCATGATAAAGTCGGTCAGCGCG
>SAMEA3663077__coassemble_192_pt1 | contig 27167 bp, 29 predicted proteins | sample SAMEA3663077__metabat2_high_PE_010 | metagenome-assembled genome bin SAMEA3663077 (sample SAMEA3663077) | pig gut metagenome | biome: pig gut; feature: pig-associated habitat; material: faeces | place: France | collected 2012
AACAAACCGCTTGGGCAAATTAAACATGCACTACTTTAATTCCGCCAACGGGTTACTTACATCATTAAAGAGAAATCTCCAGCACCTCAAGTTCGAGAATGCCTGCGGGAACAGTAACCTGCGCCACTTCACCGACTTTCTTCCCCAGCAATCCTTTGGCGATGGGTGTAGTTGAAGCAATCTTTCCCTCGGCAAGGTTAGCCTCGCTCTCGGTTACAATCTGATAGACTTTCTCAGCCCCATTCCTCTTATTCCGTACACGTACGCGCGTGAGGATCTGCACCTCGTCGGTGTTGATAGTCGTTTCGTCAATAATGCGTGCATCAACAATCTTGCTCTTGATTATAGCGATGCGCGTTTCCAAATGTCCTTGTTCCTCCTTGGCAGCATCGTATTCGGCATTTTCGCTGAGATCGCCTTTTTCGCGTGCCTCTGCGATTGCCGCAATAACTCGCGGACGCTCCACGCTCTCAAGGAAGGACAGTTCTTCTTTCAGTTTCTGCAGACCTTCTGCAGTCATATAAGTTGTTGCCATATATAGTATATTACTTATCTCCTAATACTTGCGGTTAAGAATCTCGGCTGCTATGAAAGCCTTGCGGAACATGTCAGGATTGCTCAAGTCCAACCAATCGTTCTCGTTATCCGCAATGCTTGTCTGCGGCTGCTCGACATGATGCGTTGGTGCAGCCATTGCGGCTACCACTTGCGATTGTTCTCCGTTCTTAGTTTTCGCCTTCTTCTTTGCCATAATTCAAAACACTTAAACGATGCAATCCAGGGTCTCCCGCGAGTTTGTGGCTCGCTGAGGGTGACAGATGCTTGCACCGTTGATAATTTTTTCCTTAATAAAAAACAAAAAAGTCTTCACAGCAAGGTAATTTTTGTCAGGTTCTAAAAACAACAGGAAACTTCCCAGCCTCCTGTTGCCATTAAACCTAAACCTTAACTATGAAAATTTTATTTGTTTTCGAGTACAAAGGTAATACATTTATTTTAATTATGCAAATATTTTTGCAAAAAAAAGCTCTTTTATAGTGTTTTTTTTTGTTTTTTTCGAAAAAAGCCCATTTTGAGCACAGAGTACTTCAAAAAAAGAGGGTTTTCATTGCTCATTTTCGACAGGTTCACCCTTGAGTGTTGCAGCCGAAGCGGAGATTATTCTGACGTTGACCAGTTCACCTATATGATGTCCGCCACGCGGGAAGACAACGGTCTTGTACTGCGAAGTACGACCGTACATATCATCATGGCTGCGTTTGGAGAATCCTTCAACCAGAACTTCAACCACCTTACCTATCTCACGCTGATTGCTCTCAAGCGAAAGGTTGTTCTGCAGAGCGATGATCTCGTTGAGTCGGCGCACTTTTTCCTCTTCGGGGATATTGTCCGGAAGATGTTTTTGCGCATACGTACCCGGGCGCTCCGAGTACTTGAACATGAATGCCGTGTCAAAGCCCACCTCACGCATAAGCGAGAGGGTCTGAGCATGATCCTCCAGCGTCTCATCATGGAAACCGCAGAATACATCCGTACCAATCGTTGCATCCGGTACGATGCGCCGTATAGCAGCTATGCGCTCCAGGTACCACTCGCGCGTGTACTTGCGGTTCATGAGTTTGAGAATCTTGTTGCTACCGCTCTGCACTGGTAGATGGATGAACTTGCAGATATTTGCATTGTCAGCAATAACGTGCAAAGTCTTGTCGCTCATATCCTTAGGGTGCGAGGTCGTAAAGCGAATTCGCATGTCGGGAACAGCATTAGCCACCATCTGCAGCAGGTCGGCGAAATCGATACATTGGCCATTGGCTATTTGGTCATCAGCCGGTTGCCAACAGTAAGAGTTGACGTTCTGCCCGAGCAAAGTAACCTCCTTGTAACCACGGCTACGGAGTTCGAGAACCTCGTTGAGTATACTTTGTACATCACGCGAGCGCTCGCGTCCGCGAGTATAAGGCACAACACAATATGAGCAGAAATTGTTGCAGCCTCGCATGATGCTGACAAAGCCCGATATCTGTTTGCCTATACGTGCCGGAAGAATGTCGGCATAGGTCTCGGTTGTACTGAGTTGCACGTTGATAGCCTGAAATCCCTGCTCGCACTGAGCAATGAGATTAGGCAAATCCTGATATGCATCCGGTCCGGCTACAAAGTCAACTTTGTAGTCGCGCAGCAATTGTTCGCCCATGCGTTCTGCCATACAACCAATGACGCCTATCAGTCGGCGCTTGTTGTGTTTGCCACCCGCCAGTTCCTGCAAACGATGTTGCACACGCTGCTCGGCATTGTCGCGAATAGAGCACGTGTTCAGCAAAATAATATCCGCATCGGATATATCGTCGGTCAGCTCAGCATCGGTGGTTTGCAAAATGGCAGCTACCACTTCACTATCCGCCACGTTCATCTGGCAGCCGTAGGTTTCGATGTAAAATGTCTTTGACATCCAATTCAAAGAATCAAAAAATTAAAGATTTAAACCATGAGTCTGTACGCTTTAGGCGTAACCGATGCATGAGTCTTGAAGAATCGGTTGAAGAAAGCCACGTTGTCAAATCCCAACGACAATGCTATCTCTTTGACCTGCAGGTTGGTAAGTTTGAGTTTGGCCTTAGCATCGGTAATGATTGCCTCCACAATCAGATCGCCTGCGGTCTTGTTGCTTACCTGCTTGATAGTAGCACAGAGGTGCGGCAGGGTGATATGCATTGTTTCAGCGTATTTGGACACGTGATGCCACTCATGGTAATGCTTCAGCACCAGGTTGCAATACTCGTAATATATTTCATTTTTGCGATCCTGCGGGCGCAGAGTCGTCTCCGACTGTGCACGGAAGAAGCCGTTGTAGGTCATCTGCAAGATGTTGTAGACATTGACCATCTTCTCGGTGTTCAGCATCGAAGGTGTACAATTGGTGGCGTCAATGAGCAATTTACATGAGTTAACCATTATGCCGGCCTGTTCAGCGGTAATTGTAACGATAGGCGAATGCATGTGCATAGCATTGGCTGTCAGGCGGGTCTGGAAAGTATTCTTCTCCATAAACGATGAGCTGAACAGCACGTAGTACACCAGAGCATCCTCGGAAAACTCATGTATCAGCAGAAACGATCCCGACTCGAGCAGTAACGCGTCATTGGCATGAAAGTCGTACTGCGTAACATTGATTGTCGCTCTGGCATTTCCGCGCGCCAGAACAGCAAACACCGTACACTGAATCTTACACGGAAAACGACCGTACTCGTTCATGATTCTGCCGCTGGCATCACCAATCAGGTAATCCTTCGGGCAGTCTAACAATGGTATTGTGTTGTCTTGCATAGCAGTAATGTATCTCAACTTGCGTCCGTTAGTTCGAACGCGAGCACAAAGATACAAAAAATAAATCATTTTTTAAGCACATTCTAAAAAAAAAGCACGCTTTTGGCGTAAAAAACGTACTTTTTGTAAGATAATCCTTAAAAAAGATAGGCCTTATTGAGGTAAATTATACCACAACTCCAGTTGTTCGTTGAATGCCCTGCGCTCGAGTTCGGACCACTCACGTAGTCGGTCGGTCATATCCTCGAAATGCATTGTGATATGACGGCGCAGCACAGGACGGGTCTTTTGCTTACTGAAAAAACTGTCATCCAATCCTGTTGTTCGCACCATGATAACCCGCACATCGGCATAGGTCTGCCGGTTCTCCGGTGCAAACAATCCTTGACAAACCTCATACGCCAGTCGGCGGTTACCGATAGACTCCATCGGAGTACGACGTATATGCCCTGAGGGATAGAACAGCAGGTCATCGCCATCGGCAAGGGTCTGCAGAGCAGTAGTTGTCAGTTGTCGCGCCTTGGCAGCGCTCTGCTCACGATGATCGGCCGAGGTTGCCGGCAAGTCAGGCACTACGATAGCACCAGCCAGATTAAGTGCCCAGCGGGATGCAGGCTTGCGGAAGAACGCCTCATCGGCCATCGGACGGAGTATAACTTCGGGAAATTCGGCACACAGCATAGGTGGCTCGACATACGCCGGGTGATTGGGCAGCACCAAATGCACCTTGCCGTCACGCAGCAATTCACCGTCCTCGGTGCGGATATCATAATGCAGATGGAACAACCATCTGGCAAACTTGGCTACTTGTATACGGGTCATAACACGCGCTACCGTTTACCTTAAGCAAAATCGATAATATGATGGATGGAGATTATACCGATAATAGCCTCGGTATCGGGCGACTCGGTCACAGCAAGAGTAGTAATATTAAACTTATCCATGATAGCCAGTGCCTCTGACAACAGGGCACTCTTGGCTATACGCTTGTAACTCGGAGTCATCACATCCGCTGCTACGATGTGCAGATCATCGTATTTCTGTATGGCTCGACGCAAGTCACCATCCGTGATGATTCCTACACACCGGTCTGTCACAGCCGGTTGGGTAGTAGTCTGTCCCGATGAATGCTCGTACACCATTGTCATACCAAGGTGGTGAGCTGTCATTTCGCGAACCAGGTTGCGGAACGATGTATCGGTGAACACGCGCGGCACAAATTGCGTCATATGATTATCAACACGTCCTAATAACTTACGTCCTAATGCTCCTCCTGGATGATACACAGCGAAGTTCTCGGCTTGGAAATGCCGTTTCTCCATCAGGCATACCATCAGTGCATCACCCATCAGCAGGGTGGCGGTGGTAGAAGTAGTAGGGGCCAGGCCAAGCGGACAAACTTCCTTATCCACATGTACGGACAAAACGAGATCGCAGCGTTGTGCCAATGGTGATTGCATGTTACCGGTCATGGCTATCAATCGGCAACCCATCTGATGCAAGGGGTCGATAACTGCCAGGATCTCGTTGGTAGCTCCGCTGTTGCTTACCAGCAGCACCACATCATCCTTCGACACCATACCCAAATCACCATGCACAGCTTCAGCTGCGTTGACGAAGATAGCCGGGGTACCGGTTGATGCAAACGAAGAGGCAATCTTGTGGCCGATTATACCTGTCTTGCCTATACCCGTAACGACAATCTTTCCCTTGCATGTGTACAAGGCATCCACCACCTCAGCAAACGACGAATCGATAGTGTCTGCCAACGCAGTCAGTTCACGCATTTCCTCACGGAATATATCTTTAGCCCTTTGTGCGATATCTGTCATCAGTTATCTCGTTTTGTGTGCCAGTTCGTCAAAGACCTTAGCCTCTGTCAGCAACCGGCGTATATCCGCCAACCTCAGTTGGTTGGCAGCATCACTAATAGCCTTGTCGGGATCAGGATGCACCTCCAGGAACAACCCATCGATTCCTACAGCCAAAGCAGCACGCATTAATGGCGGCACAAGTTCGCGATTGCCACCTGTCACGCCTTTTGCGGACGAAGGCTGCTGCACTGAGTGAGTGGCGTCGAACACAATCGGACAACCGTACTCACGCATTCTAACCAGCGAAGTCATGTCCACTACCAGATTGCCATAGCCAAACGATGAGCCGCGTTCTGTCAGCCACACTTTGCCTTGCGGAGCCACTTCCCGACATTTGGCGATAGCGCCGCTCATGTCCCATGGAGCCATGAACTGCCCTTTCTTGATGTTCACTATCCTTCCTGTGAGCGCTGCAGCCTGCAGCAAATCAGTCTGCCGACTGAGAAATGCAGGGATCTGAAGCACTTCGGCAATCTCGGCCACCGGAGCGCACTGATAACTCTCGTGCACATCCGTCAGTATAGGCAAACCGTAACGCTGCTTGACTTCAGCCAATATGCGCAGCCCTTCAGTCATCCCCACGCCTCTGCCAGAGGATGAGGATGTGCGGTTGGCTTTATCGAACGACGACTTGAAGTACAACGGGATGTCCAAATCACGACATACCTGTTGCAATTCGGCTGCTGTATCCAGCACCATCTGTTCGCCTTCTATAGCGCAGGGACCGGCTATCAGGAACATATATTAGAATTTATAAACTTTGAACCAGTCAATCGATGTTACACCCGTAGATTTGACGCCTTCGGGTAAGAACGCAATCACTGTCGGAAAGAGTTTCGTACCAAGCTTGTTAGCGGTGCGAAGAACCTCCTGATTGTTGACATACCAGGTAATATCGCTCTGGGTGATATCCACAGTGAATATATACTCATGCCCCTCTTTTACACCTTCAACAACAGTCAGTTCCTCAAACTTATCGAAGGTGACACCCATATTAACTTTGGCTCCATCCCATTGTGCAATACGCAGGATAGGCAGACGGTTCTCGCTAAGCAGGCATATAGCACCGTTAGCCTTGCCCGAGAACGAAGCCTTGACTTGGAACATACCTTCGTCGGCACGGAAATTCTCGGCAGTTTGAATGACATCACCGGTGTACTCATAGTCCTTCATGATGAAACCTTTCTTCTGCTCCCATGCCGGCACAGTAGCATGTTCAGCCTTGACGGCAACTACTAGGCGGCCATCAATCGTGCATACGTTACGACCGTCGTTCATGGCAGCATTCTCATTGGCATACGAGTGGTTGGTCTTGAGTTTTTTGTTACCGAAATAGAAACCAGCCTGCCATGGCGAATCCTGCATTCTGTTCCACTGGCACGTATCGGCAAAAATCTCTTGATACGACTCATAACGTGCGATTTGCTTGGGGTCTTGAGCAAGGAAGAAAGATATGTTCGACGAGTTCTTCAACGCCTCGTACTTACCGTCCTGCTGGCTCTGGAGAGTGGTGTACCAGCGTTTCTCGTTTTTCCAGAAATGGTTTCTGTCGCGGAACTCTGTATTGTTCACAATCTCGCGCAGGCGATAGTATTCGCTCACTTCAGTCGAGTTCTTATGCACGAGATAACGCTTAACTGCAAACGAGTTACCCAAACGCTGCATCTGTTTGAGACGCGGATCAGCCTTAACAGCCTCGGGGTCTTTCAACTTGGCAAAATCACTTGTTTCGGCAAAGTGCATATAGTCCTGCACCTTTTGCAAGCCGCGGTAGAATTTGTACCAACGCAAGTGGTGGCTGCGCTTAGCACGATTGTAGGCGGTAATGAGCTGGTACTCCTCGCGATCCTTGTATCTGGTAGTCAACAATTCCTGCTTGTAGTCCTGGAACTCTTTCGTGTCCACAATCTTTTGGAGGTCAAGGAACTCTGCCAACTCTTTCGAGTGCTCAACATCGCGGTAGCGGCGGATGTCGGCGCTGACTTGACGGATACGATCTTCCATCTGCTTGGTTGTCAAGATGTTTGCCTTGATTTGCGTAACATGTTTCATACGTATGATTGTTTAATTAGTATCGTTTGTGAATAATTCATACAACTGTTCGAGCGATGCGACATACTTCGGAGTATATGCTTCCTGTTTCGGCAAGAATTGCAGAGCTCTCATATCTTCAGCCTCGCGAAGTATACCTTCGTAGAAGCCTTTGTAATTGAGGATGTATATCGGTTTGTGATGTTCACCTACCGTGCCGGATGCTATGACATCGTACATCTCATCTAGTGTGCCATAAGAACCTGGCAGGCATACAAAGCAGTCGGCTAACTCGCGCATCGTCTGTTTGCGTTCGGCCATTGAACTGACTATATACAGCGTTGTGCAATTGCCAGCCAACCTGCCCGCGCTGATGATTCGCTGTGGCACCACACCGATCACTTCGCCACCGGCATCATGCGCGGCATTGCTCGTGCGACTCATCAAGCCGCCTGTGGCACCGCCATATACCAGCGTATGCCCATGTTCGGCTATCCACCTGCCGAGTTCATCTCCCAAGCGGAGATACTCTTCAGGAATGATATCTTTCGCACTGCAATAAACCGCTATTCTCATTATGCATCAATCTTGGCATAGGTAGCGTTCTGCTCGATGAACTCGCGACGCGGACCTACCTCATCGCCCATAAGCATGGAGATGATACGGTCAGCCTCGGCAGCGTTCTCGATGGTCACCTGCTTGAGCATACGGCGCTCGGGATCCATGGTTGTTTCCCAAAGTTGGGTATCAGACATCTCGCCCAGACCTTTGTAGCGCTGAGTCTTGATTTGCTTCTCATCGCCATTGCCGTAGCGCTGGATGAAATCGTGACGCTGCTGGTCGTTCCAACAGTACTCTTTCACACCACCCTTGGAGCAGAGGTACAGCGGCGCCATAGCTATGTAGAGGTGACCTTGCTCAATCACTTCCTTCATATGGCGGAAGAACAGGGTCATGATCAGCGTAGCGATATGTGCACCATCGACATCGGCATCGGCCATGATAATCACTTTATGGTAACGTATCTTCGAGAGATTGAGTGCTTTCGGATCATCCTCTGTGCCGAATGTGATGCCCAGTGCGGTAAAGATATTGCGCACCTCTTCCGACTCAAACACCTTGTGCTCCATGGCTTTCTCGACGTTCAGAATCTTACCGCGCAGCGGCAGGATAGCCTGATGCATACGGTCGCGCCCCGTCTTCGCAGTACCGCCTGCCGAGTCACCCTCAACCAGGAACAATTCGCATTCGGCAGGATCTTTGGAAGCACAGTCAGCCAGCTTGCCGGGCAGTCCACCACCACTAAGCGGCGACTTGCGGAGAACAGACTGACGGGCATTGCGTGCGGCTATACGTGCCTGTGCTGCGAGAATCACTTTCTCAACGATACGTTTGGCATCATCGGGATGCTCTTCCAGATAGTTCTGCAAAGCCTCGGCTACGGCAGAGTTGACCATACCGGCCACTTCAGAGTTTCCAAGCTTGGTTTTGGTCTGTCCTTCGAACTGCGGCTCTGCTACCTTGACAGAGATAACAGCCGTCAGGCCTTCGCGGAAGTCGTTAGGATCGATGGTAGAGTTGCCTTCTTTATCCTTGAGTTTGGCTTTCTCGAGCATCTTGCTATCCTCGGCATACTTCTTCATCACACGAGTCAGCGCCGAGCGGAAACCTGCTACGTGCGTACCGCCCTCAATGGTGTTGATATTATTGACATAGGAGTGTACGTTCTCGTTGAAGTCGGTGTTGTAAATCATAGCCACTTCAACGGGAGTGCCATACTTGTCGGTATTGAGATGAATAACCTCGGAGATAAGCGGCGTACGGTTGTTATCGATGTAACGCACAAATTCCGACAAGCCCTTCTCGGAATAGAACTCCTCTTTCTTGCAACCTACATGCTTTGTGCCGTCCTCAAGTACCGTTTCTACTTGAACACGTTTGTCCTTGAGCACGATTTTGATACCGGCATTAAGGAATGCCAGTTCGCGCATACGGTTGGCAAGGATATCCCACTGATAGACAGTCTCGGTGAAAATAGTATCATCCGGCCAGAACTGCACGAATGTACCATTCTTGCGCTGCTCCCAGTTACCTGTAGCCTCTGACTCACTAATCACATGTACCGGAGCCAGAGGTTTGCCCTTGGCATAATCCTGCGAGTGAATCTGCCCGCCGCGATACACCTCCACATGCATCTTGCTGGAAAGGGCATTCACACAACTAACACCTACGCCGTGCAGACCGCCGGAAACCTTGTAACTGTCCTTGTTGAACTTACCGCCGGCGTGAAGCACGGTCATCACAACCTCCAACGCCGAGCGATGCTCCTTCGGATGCATATCCACCGGTATACCACGACCGTTATCCTGTACGGTAATCGAGTTGTCCTGTTCGATATGTACGGCTATCTCGTCGCAGAATCCTGCGAGTGCCTCGTCGATCGAGTTGTCAACCACCTCATACACGAGATGATGAAGACCCTTTTGCGAGATATCACCGATATACATTGCCGGGCGCTTGCGCACCGCCTCCAGTCCCTCAAGCACTTGAATACTTGAGCCATCATACTGCTCTTCAGCCTGCAATCCTGCAGTTTGTCCTTGCATTTCTTGTTCTTGCATTATTTCGTCTATTATATTTATCGCAGTTAACAGCCACCACCAGAATCATACCTATAGGGGTATATTACCGAGGTGGCACACGTACGCAAAACGGCCGTTTTAGCCGTTATTACTAATTTGCACACAAAATTACAAAAAAAAAATGACATTTGCAAGTTTTTTGTCATTTTTTTTTCACAGATAGCAAAAATATATTATTTTTGTCCGAGTCGGTTGAGGTGGCAGAGCATCAGACTGCCGTCTTCCCGCCTGAGATGCATGCCGTTGCCTTCGCAGAAGTCGAAGGCTTGGCAGTCCTTACACGGCTCCAATTTACGCATCCAACTGCGGTCGCGATAGGGCTTGAATCCGTTCTCCCAGACCTGCCAGAACGAGTCTTTGTAAATGTTTCCCTGATAGTACTTTCCTCGGATGCTTGTGCAGGCAGATATACTGCCGTCAATCAGTATCGATGCTACGCTTATACCAGCAGCGCACTGGTAGAGATGGTCGCGTACCTTTCCTTCGTAACTGCCCAAATATCCCTCGCAGGAATATGACACATGTCGTCCTGCCTCGCGTTCGGCAACTATGAAATCCATCAGTTGCTTCAACTGCTCGTCTGTCAGAATCAGTTCGGGGTTAGTTGCCGCGCGGCCCATGGGGGCGATGCTGAACACGCGCCAATCCCGCACTCCGAGGTTCCACAGTAGCTCACGGATAGCAGGCATATGACCTACCGTCCGCTGGTTGGCGCAAGTTACAACGTCCCATACCAAACCTTTCTCAGCCGCGCAAAGTTTGATAGCTCTGCATGCGCTCTCGAATGCCAGCGGGTGCTGGCGAAGCCATACATGATCTTCCTCCAGGCCATCCAATGACACGGTGATTGACCGCAGTCCTGCTTTTCTAAGTTCGCGGAAGCGTGCTTCGGTCAGAGCCAAACCGTTGGTGACCATTCCCCACGGATAACCACGGTCGTACAATGCCCGGCCTATTTGCGCCAGATCTTTGCGCATCAGCGGTTCGCCACCTGAGATGATGATAAGCACCTTGTGGGGATCGACATGAGGCGTAACCTCCGTGTCAATCACATGCAGGAAATCCTCCGCAGGCATATCGGGAGTCTGTACCGATGCTATGCAATCACTGCCGCAGTGCAGGCAGTGAACATTGCAACGCAAGGTTGATTCCCAGAACAGTTGCTGCAGCGGATGCAACTCTTTCAGGTTCCTTCTGCGCCATTGTTCGAGGCGCAGTGCCAATCGTATTCTCAGATTCATTGATTAAAATTGTACAGTCATTCCTACCCATTACCGGTCATACCGAGCGAGATTTCAACATCGGTTTGCGGAGCCGTTTTTTGCGGAAACAGCCACAAAAACCGTACCACAAAACGATCCGATATTACTTCTCCCACGCCGGATGTCCGATGAACAAAAGGATTGCGGGCGATGCGTGGCGGAATCGGTTTACGGGTACATCAAATATTCCTATTCTACGGGCGGAAACCTATACCTATTCGCAGTACGGAAGACGAGCCGATGTTTGTTTCCACGAGTCCAAACAGGCGTTCGTTGCCGAAGTTCAATCCTATAGGTGTCATGTTAGCGGCAGGCAGGTATAAACCCTCGACCGCACCGCTGGCGTACTGTGAAATATGCATGCCTACGCCTACAGACAATCCGGAATACAAGCGTACATGCTCACGATTGATGTAGGTAAAATCCACGCGTGCCACAACACTGACATCATGCGTGCGGTAGTTTCCCACCCAGCACTCGTAGTTGACGCTTGCGCCCAGCCGGAGCCAGCGCAGGATGTTATAACCATAATCAATTGCCCAAGCGCCTGTAAAGATGTCTGAGCGTGCCGAACCGCTTGAAGATCCCGGTGCAGGGATGTAGAAATTCCACGAGTGACTGCCGAACGCTGTGGAGTAGACACTAGGCAGACCGACGGAAAGCGATACGCTCTGCCGATGTTCGCGCCAGTCGTATCCTTTGCGTACGGGCATCGGAGCGGGAGTCTCTTTGCGAACTACAACAACGGTCTGCGGCGCTTGCTCCTGCGGACCGATTTCAGTTTGCACCTCTTGTGCGGACATGCCTGCCGTGCACAGCAGCAGACAGATTGCAATCATTGACTTTTTCATACGTTTGTCCTCCATATGATTTTCATTGTTCACAATCCTCAACACTCTCCCAAGTGGTAGGTGTCACGCCATACATCAGTTTCAATCCCGGGTCGTCCAGATCCCCCTGATATATCGGCGGTACGCCATACTCAACCGTACACCCTGTAAGAGCATACCCGGTCAATCCGACAATCATTGCCCCTAGAGCGATGTTGAGATGTTTAAGTAACGATTTTTTCATTGTACCATATTTTTGCGTTTAATCATTATCGGCTTTTTTGCCAAGCACAAAGTCAGCCTTTAGTTCGCCTTTGCCACGATACCAGTGATGGTCACCACCGGAATAGGTTACCGTTGTATCAATGCTGTCCGAGGCATAAACCCCTGTCGTGTCATTGACGACAAGTTTTTGACACTCCAAAGGAAAGTATCCGCTGTAGTGCCGATAGAACTTTCCATCCGCATCGGTGTATAAGGTGTCCGGGCAATCTCTCCAACGTGTGGGGTCGTTGCCGTTTCTCCATCCATCCTGATGTACAACTTGTATATTCTGCAGCGGTTGCTCCTGCTCATCGGTTACTGTGCCTGACATTTCAAACGTTGCATACGGCGTGCCGTACTCGTAATAACCTATGTGGCAACTAACACCCAGCATGCCCATCAGTATCGCTATCAGGGCATTGATACCTGCCAAAATATTCTTTTTCATTTCGGTTTTCCTTTCTTTTTATATGTTAGTTTTTTTTAACGATGCAAAGGTACAACAATTATTTAAAAAATGCAAATATTTTTGTGGATTTGTATTTTCGCTTAAATGATTGTTTTTCAGCAAAAAGCCATTTCGAGCGTGTGGAAATGTGACAAAATCGGTTATTTAGGGACCAAATTGTCATCCCAATTCACCTCCGAGGCATTGCGGTTTTTCGTGCTGTGCGCATCTTGGTTGTCAATAATTCGCAAGGCATTGGGATCCAGACGTCCTCCACCATTGCCTTTAGGGTTATCACCTTTTCTGCTTGGGGGCTCTACGCCATGGTAATCAGCCATACAGCTCACCATAACTACCATCACAGCGCAAAGAAATGCAACCTTACACAAGCGGAAGGCTATATGGTCAAACTTGATAGTATCTAATTGTGCCATTGTTTGCTTTCGTTATACATTTGCCTATGAATGCCGGTATCTGCTTGCGCACACCGGTATTCTGTTTATATCAATTCAGTTCACCCGTCATCAGCCTGATCATTTGCTGCTTCAGTTCACGGGAGTTCGTGCCTAGTTTGTTAGCCGTATGCTGCTTGAAGTTACGTATACCGCTCTGTCCGTAATGCAGCAGTGCCGCCAGTTGCTTGCTGTCGAAGCAATCCATCATCACCAGCACGCAGAGCCTGAGTTCTTTGTCCTTCAGGTCACCTTTGGCTTTCAGTTTGTCAGCCAGCATGAAGAACTGCCTGTTCACGACGGCGCAAAACTGCTCATAATCTTTCCAGCACAACGTCTGCTGCCAGTCGTCGGCACGCAGTAGCGTTTCGACGTTCTTCGACACCTCTTGCTCTATTTTCACCCGTCGGTCGTCAAACTGCTGCTGCAGTTGGGCATTCTGCTTCTGGCGTTCATGTATGAACGCCTGCGCCCGTTGTTTCTCGTGCGCAATCTCAGCCATCGAACGCTGGTGCTGCCTGCGGATGTTATACCACCATGCGAGCAACGCCACTATCAGACAAAGCACTCCCGCCAGCAGCAATCCCCATCTGCGCGGCGGTGTATTCATATCCTGCTCCAGCTGTCCGACCGCATGCGACAGGTCTCCCTGGTCATTGGCAATCACACGCAGCACCGCAGCACGTTCGGCCGCCGCCGCGCGCACATCCTCGAGTTGAGCCGTGCTGTCCTGCTGGGTAAGTATGTACAATGCATTGGCTCGCAGGAAAAGATGATCGGTAGCCTGCAGCACCTGACGGGCATAATATGTAGCCGAGTCATACTGAACCAGATACGAGTAACACTGTCCTTTGATCATCATCAGCGACGGCGCTGCCGCCCACTCGCCTTCAACCATATTCGCATACTGCAAGCCACGGGTGTAATCACCTGCACGCATATATGCTTCAGCATAAGTCTCGTAACACATGGCCAACAACAATGAATCTGTTACCGATTGAATGACAGGCTCCAGCAATGCCCGCACACCGGCCGTATCGCTCTGCTCAGCCAGGGCGTAGGCCATATTGGTCAGACCAATGCGGTAACGCATAGAGTCACCGGCCTGCAAAAACGCCTGCGCCGAACACTCGTACATAGTGCAGGCCAATGAGTAGTTACTCTCCATTCGGCAGATATAAGCGATATTGCTGTACACGCGTCCAAGCAACTCCTGATCATTCGTGCGTGCAGCACGCGCGTATAATAGATAAGGCATAGCCTCGGAGTAACTCCTATTGATGCGCAACAGCCGTCCGTAGAAGAAACAGGCCTTGGCGTAAGACGTAGGCATCAATACGCGCCAAGGCGACAATGCATGCACAGCCTGATGCAAAGCCTCGGCATCGTCAAACACCTGGTCAGCCTGCAGCAAACTGTCGGCCTGAGCAACCGTGGCGCGAGCCTCATGCACCGAACGGCACGAAGTCATGGCAAACGCAAATGCGCAGAGCAAAAGCAATACTATGTACAGGCGTTTTTTCATCCGCGGCAAACACAAGTAAAAATCGAGACTGCAAAGATACGAAAAAAAAATGATATATGCAAATTTTTTTGTGGAAATTTCACTTTGCATAAACTGCTGTTTTTCAGCGCAAAAAGCATTCCTACCTGTGGAAAAGTGAGTCTACCTGCACAATTTTGCGCACTGTAGGAGTTTAGTCAAAGTGCGCTTGCGAAAAAAAAACACACCTTCACGCAATTTTTCTGCGGGAAAGTTTGCAAATGTGCATTTTTTTTTGTACCTTTGTAGGTTGTTTAGGTTTTAACCTAAAGATTGGGTGCGCGCACCGATGCATAACAGACGCTAATCAAGCAAAAGAATATAGAAATAATATATGCAAAAAATCAGAAACATTGCAATCATTGCCCATGTGGATCACGGCAAGACCACACTCGTCGACAAGATGCTGTACACATCGAACCTGTTCCGCGACAATCAGGACAAAGGCGAACTTATCCTTGACAATAACGACCTTGAGCGCGAGCGTGGCATAACGATTCTCGCCAAGAACGTAGCCATTGAGTACAAGGGCTACAAGATTAACATCATCGACACCCCGGGGCACGCTGATTTCGGCGGCGAGGTTGAGCGTGTGCTGAACATGGCCGACGGCGTGCTGCTGCTGGTGGATGCGTTCGAGGGACCGATGCCGCAAACACGATTCGTGCTGCAGAAAGCCATCGAACTAAACTTAAAGCCTATCGTGGTTATTAATAAAGTGGACAAACTCAACTGTCGTCCGGATGAGGTGCAAGAGGCCGTATTTGACCTGATGTGCAACCTCAACGCTTCGGAAGATCAGTTGGATTTCCAGACGATATACGGTTCGGCCAAGAACGGTTGGATGAGTACCGACTGGCATCAGCCTACAAAAGATATAACCGCCCTGATGGATGCCATCATCGAGTATATACCCGAGCCCGAAGTGCTGGAGGGTACGCCGCAGATGCTTATCACATCGCTGGACTACAACCCCTACGTAGGACGTATAGCCGTGGGACGCGTGCATCGCGGTGTGCTGAAGGACGGCATGGCTGTCACACTGGCAAAAAAAGACGGCAAAAAAGTTCGCACGAAGATCAAGGAACTTCATACTTTCCAAGGCATGGGACATGTCAAGACCGATGAAGTACGTTCGGGTGATATATGCGCATTGATCGGTATCGACGGCTTTGAGATCGGTGACACCATCTGTGATGCCGAGAACCCCGAGGCTCTGGATCCGATTGCTATCGACGAGCCGACCATGTCAATGACCTTCACCATCAACGACAGCCCGTTCTTCGGACAGGACGGCAAGTTTGTAACCTCCCGTCATATTCAAGAACGTTTGACTAAGGAACTGGAGAAGAACCTTGCCCTGCGCGTCGAGACCAGCGACCGCGAGTCGGCATGGAACGTGTACGGCCGCGGCGTGCTGCACCTGTCGGTACTCATCGAGACCATGCGTCGCGAAGGCTACGAACTGCAGGTCGGGCAGCCTAAAGTTATCATCAAGGAGATTGACGGCGTGAAGTGCGAGCCGGTTGAGCAGTTAACAGTGAACACGCCGGAGGATTGTTCCGGTAAGATTATCGAGTTTGTGACTGTTCACAAAGGTGAAATGACAAAGATGGAACTTGTGAACGACCGTGTACAGCTGGAGTTTGTCATACCCTCGCGCGGAATTATGGGTATGCGTACGTACGTGATGAACGTCAGCGCAGGTGAGGCTATCATGGCACACCGATTCCTGGAGTACCAGCCGTACAAAGGCGAAATGCCGCACCGAGTCAATGGTTCACTCATCGCCATGGAAGCCGGAACAGCCTCGGCTTATGCGCTCGACAAACTCCAAGACCGCGGACGATTCTTCATCGACCCGCAGGAAGAAGTGTATGCCGGACAGGTGGTTGGCGAGAATGCCAAGGAAGGTGACATCGTTATCAACGTAACGAAAGCCAAGAACCTGACAAACATGCGTACCAAATCATCGGACGACAAAGCTGTGCTTGCTCCGCCCGTACGGTTCTCGCTGGAGGAGGCACTCGAATATATCAAGGAGGATGAGTACGTAGAGGTTACACCTCACGCTATGCGTATACGCAAAATCATCTTGGATGAACTGGAGCGCAAACGCGCCAACAGATAGTTTTGTTTTTTCTTGGCATCTTTGGGCTTTCTGTTCGGTCATTATGCACCACATAACTGACACCCCATTCGAACAAGTTCTTAGGGGACCCCGAACTCCCTCACGAGAAAACTCAAATCTGCTCAAGAAAAATCCAAAACATAAATACAAATTAGTATTCAAATATTCTATGAAGAAAAAGATTGCCATAATAGCCGGTGGCGACAGTTCCGAGCACGATGTGTCGCTGCGCTCGGCTGCAAGTATCAAAGGTTGGTTGGATCCCGAGCGTTACAACGCGGAGATCGTTGAACTGCAGGGTGCTGATCTCAAGACCCTGAACAAAATCACGGAGTACGACTATGCCTACATCACAATTCACGGTACTCCGGGCGAGAACGGACTGTTGCAGGGATTTCTGGAGATGATGCACATCCCCTACTCCTGTTGCGGTGTGCTGGCTGCAGCGCTGACGTTCAACAAGTACGCATGCAACCACTACCTCAAGCAGTTCGGCATAACCATCTCCCCGTCTATCCTGCTGCGCAAGGGTGCCGAGCGCCCGACAGCGGAACAGATCATACAAGAAGTAGGCCTGCCCTGTTTCATCAAGTCGAACGTGGGCGGTTCGAGTTTCGGTTGCACCAAGGTCAAGACCATTGATGATGTTGAGCCTGCCATAGCCGCTGCTTTTCGCGAAGGCGATGAGGTGATTTGCGAGGCGTTCATGCAAGGCACTGAGATCACCTGCGGCGTTTACAAGACCAGCCGGCGAAGCGTGGCACTGCCAATCACCGAGGTGGTGACTGCCAACGAGTTTTTCGACTATAATGCCAAGTACAACGGGCAGGTGCAGGAGATAACTCCGGCACGCATTCCTGACAGCACACGCGATGCCGTGCAGGCAATGACTCTGAAGATATACGATATACTCGGATGCAAAGGTATCATCCGTACGGATTATATCATTGCGCCGGACGGCACAATCCAACTACTGGAGGTAAACACCACACCGGGCATGACTGCCACATCGTTCATACCGCAACAGGTACGTGCCGCCGGCATGGAGATGCGCGATGTACTGACGGAGATTATTGAGAATTGATAATTGCTATTTATCATGATTGATTGTAATGCCGCAATAGCCGCTTTAGACTGGAGCAAAGAGCCGCAGGGCTTGTATGAGCCTATTGCCTACGCACTGTCGTCGGGCGGCAAACGCCTGCGTATGCAACTCGTGCTGGCCGGCTGCCGGCTGGCAGGTGGTAACGAGCAGGACGCTCTGCCGTTTGCCGAAGCCATCGAGGTTTTTCACAACTTCACACTTTTGCATGACGATGTAATGGATCGTGCCGATGTGCGTCGTGGCAAGCCGACCGTACATGTGAAGTGGAACGACAACACTGCTATTCTCAGCGGCGACCAGATGCTCATCGAGGCCTATCACCTGCTGGAGAGCGTACCTACGCAGCATCTGCCGCAACTGCTCAAACTGTTCACCCGTACCGCTACTGAGATATGCGAAGGACAACAGTACGATGTGGATTTTGAGCAGCGCGATGATGTGCAGATAGCTGATTATATTGAGATGATTCGCCTGAAAACATCCGTGCTGCTGGCTGCAGCACTCAAGGGTGGTGCAATCATCGGCGGTGCAACCGAAGCGGAACAGGAAGCATTGTACAACTACGGTATTCACCTCGGGTTGGCTTTTCAGATTCAGGACGATCTGCTGGACTGCTTTGGCGATCCCGCAACATTCGGAAAAGCCATAGGCGGAGACATAAGTTGCAACAAGAAGACTTACCTGCTTTTGTCGGCACTGCATCAGGCTAATCCTAGACAATACTCTGAACTTCATCGGTGGCTTGAGATAACCGAGCCGTCCGCTGAAAAGATAGCAGTTGTCAAAATGCTGTATATAGCCACATGGGCTCGCAAGGCTGCCGAACAGGCTATAGCCGAACATACAGCCAAGGCACTCGAATGCCTCAAAGTTTTGCCGCAAAACAGCGAAACGCACCACCTGGAACAGATGGCGCTCAGTCTGGCAAAACGCAATGCTTGAAACGAGGGAATAGTAAATGATAAAATCGTAAATGACTTATGCCATACAGACGTTTACCCAACACCGACCAAGCCCGCCTGCGCGCATTGAAAATTGCCGTGCAGCGTGCGGCCGAAAGCGATTTTACCGAGCAGGTTCTGCCCTACCGCCTAACCACGGAAGCAGAGAACTGCCTGCTCAAGTTTGAGAACCTCGTCTCGCAGTATCAGACGAGTTTCGACAACAAGGTTGCCGCCAACAAACGATACAAGAAGATGGTGCAAAACACGCGTATGTACCTGTCGCATTTCATTCAGGTACTGAACTTCGCTGTTATGCGCGGAGAGATCAAGCGGGAGCAGAAACGTCTTTATCACCTCAATGAGAACAACAACAGCCTGCCTGACTTGTCAACGGAGGAAGATCTGCTGATATGGGGCAAGAATATCATTGAGGGCGAAACAGCACGTATGGGACAAGGCGGAATACCCATCAATTGTCCGGCTATCAACAAGGTGAAGGTTCACTACGACATGTTCCGTGAGAACCAACTCAACCAGTCGATGCACAGGATGAACACCGAACGTGTGTACGAAGATCTAGAGGAACTGCGGCTGGCAGCTGACCGCATCATTCTGGATATATGGAACACCGTTGAGGCGTACTACGAAAACCGCCTGCCGTACGAGCGCTTGCGCAGTTGCGAAAACTACGGACTAAAGTTCTACTACCGTCCGCGAGAGAAACGCATCACGGCAGAAACCGACAAAGAAATCGAGAAAGCGGCATCCAGTCAGATGCGATTGGATCTTTAGCGCTCGTAAGTGGCTGAAGGCGTTACAACCTTGTCCATCCGTACGTCACGGAAGGAACGCGGCAGATCGTCGCTAATCTGGAAGTCGTAGCATACGCCCACCTTTGTCACATTACCGAGTTTGCGCAGAAAGCGGTCATAGTAACCCTTGCCGCGACCCATGCGCGTAAGATCTTTGTCAAAAGCCAACCCGGGAACAATCACCAGCTCTGGCTTGCCGTGATAAGTACCGGTCTGAGGTGTAGGTATGCCGTAGTGACCCTGCTTGAGGTTATCCTGACCTACATACTGACGGAGCTCGATGCTGTCGCGATGAGTAACTGGCAGCAGGATGACTTTCTCATCCTTGTACTTATCCAGCAGCGGACGCAGATCTACCTCATGATGGACAGGGTAATAAAACATCACTACGCGGGCATGGCGGAAACAATGCAGTTGCTCGATGCGCTCACTCACAGCATCTGACCAGGCACGGAGGTCTTCCTGGCTCTGGACACGAAGCTTCTGACGCATCAGTTCGCGAAGATCGTTCTTGCGCTTGGCGATTTTATTCCATGGCAACAGACGCTTAAAGTCGCGAATTTGGCTTTCGAAAAGCATATACGGATATACGTTTGAAAAACTTAATTAATTACGATTTTACAAAATCGGCTACAAAGATACAAAAAAAATTTGACATTTGCAAATATGAAGGGAAACATTTTACATATATTGTGTATAATTAGCGTAATTCTCATCTCCTGTACGGATAAAAATAGCACAACCGTTACCACTTCGTCGGAAACGGAGATAACAAGTTTCTCCTTTACCAAGCAGGACAGTTTTCCCAGTATAGGAAGCACCACGTTCACCATCAGTCACTATGCTGCTCAGGATACGGGATTGATTACCAATGCCGACTCAATGACCTACAAGACTCCTGTCAGCCAACTTGTACCGCGTATCCTGTTCAAGGCCACTCCTTCATCAGCCACAGTCATGCTGCCTGACACAAGTTTTGCACTCAGCGGCAAAGATACTATTGATTTCAGTCGTCCTGTGATGCTCCGTATCATCTCGTCGGATCTAACGGCCACCAAGTATTACCGCGTGGTGGTAAACGTGCATCAGGTGGATCCCGATCTGTTCCACTGGCAGAAACTCAGCACCGCCGTCATTCCTCAAGGCACTGCTTCCACCAAAGGCCTGGTGCTGGACGGACGGTTCTATCTGTTTGCCAACGACGGCTTCAAGACCACCGTTTATCAGTCGGCTGACGGGCAAACGTGGGATGGTGGTTCGCTACCCTCCACACTGCCTGCCAACTGCAGGGTTCGCGAGATACTGGCATCTGAACAGCAAGATCGCCTGTATTATTGCCAGGACGGCAAGGTCTATACCTCTACCGATGCCCTGACATGGCAAGTGCAGGATATGAGCGGCGAGACATATGTACCCCGCGTAATGCAGATGTGCTTCAACGACAGCGTTTGGATGGTTACCGAACATTCAGCCAATCATACTTTCCATCTGGCAGTAGAGGACAACGGCACCTGGCGCTCTTCCGAACGCGCGCTGCCAGACAACTGGCCGCTATCGGACTTTACGGCTGTTACCTTCCTTGCCAGCAGCGAACGTCCGCGCGCGATGATCATCGGCGGCTACGATACCCGTGGCAACGGACTGAACTCACGCTGGAACATCGAGTACAGCCTTGCCGGCGGTTATCGCTATGCCAACTTCGCAATCGAACGGCCACTGTGCTCGGCTATTCTAGGTGCTTCGGCGGTGCACTACGGCAAACGGTTCTATTTGTTCGGAGGCGTGGATGCAGAGGCTAAATATGTAACAAATACAGCCTTGTACTCTGACGACGAAGGACTGAACTGGTTCCCCATCGATACGGTACACAACCGACTGATGGATGTCTATTCCGCACGCACGCAGACCAGCGCGTTTGTTCACGAGAGTAGCGTATGGCTCATGGGAGGACAATCGCGAACAGAGGTGTTCTCCGATGTCATGAGCGGCAAACTGACCAGCATCGACTGGTAAAATATTTCTTATTGCAAGTTTCAAATTTGTAATTCTAAAATTCATGAGAATACATTTCATTGCCATAGGCGGTGCTGCCATGCACAACTTGGCATTGGCTATCCAACAGAAAGCCGGATATGTCGTTACAGGTTCCGACGACGAGATTTTTGACCCTGCACGCACGCATCTTCAGGAGGCAGGCCTGCTGCCCGATGAGATGGGTTGGCATCCTGAACGCATCACGCCCGACATCGATGCTATCATATTAGGTATGCACGCGCGCGAGGATAACCCCGAACTCGTTCGTGCACGCGAACTCGGATTGCGCATCTATTCGTTTCCGGAGTATCTGTACGAGCAGACGAAGGACAAGTTCCGCATTGTGGTTGGCGGTAGTCACGGCAAGACAACCACCACTGCTATGATTCTCTATGTCCTCAATCGTTTGGGCATTGAAGCTGATTACATGGTAGGTGCACAGATTGAGGGCTTCGAACGGATGGTACGCCTGAGTGATACCGCTAAGTATGCTGTGTTCGAGGGCGACGAGTATCTGACTTCGCCGCTTGACCTGCGATCGAAGTTCCTGTGGTACAAGCCCCATACAGCCATCCTCACCGGCATAGCATGGGATCATATCAATGTATTCCCGACCTTCGATCTGTATGTCGATACGTTCCGTAAGTTTGTTGATACTTTCGAGCCAAACGGCACGTTCATTTACTATTCCGGCGACAGCAATCTGCAAACTATAGCCCAAGGCGCACGCAAGGATATCCGCTGCCGACCGTATGCAGCGTACAAAGGCGAAGTACCGATGCAAGTGTTCGGTCAACATAACATGGAGAACCTGCAAGCTGCATGCATGGCGTGCGAGACGATTGGTGTACGTCCGGAGGATTTCTACCGTGAGATCAGCACCTTCACCGGCGCCGCCAACCGGCTGGAGAAGATTGCCGAAACGGCTACGAGTGTTGCTTACAAGGATTTTGCACACTCTCCTTCCAAACTCCGTGCCACCATCAAGGCGGTGCGCGAGCGCTATCCCGACAAACGTCTCATAGCTGCTATGGAACTGCATACATTCAGCTCGCTCATGGCGGATTTTCTGCCGCAGTACAACGGCTGCATGGCAGATGCTGATGTGGCATACGTATATTTCAACCCGAAGGTTATCGAGCACAAGCGGCTCACTCCCATCACGGCGGAAGAAGTTCGCCGGGCGTTCGGCACGGCTAATGTTGAAGTCTTCACCGAGAGCGAAGCCCTGCAAGCCAAACTGCGAAGCCTGTTCAACGCTCAAAATGACAAAATGGCAAAGGACAAAATCGTGAATAAAGCAGGCACCGCCCTACTAATGATGTCCTCCGGCACGTTCGACGGTGTGGATGTCAAGCGTTTTGCACAGGAACTGTTGGGGCAAGCCTAAATGTTTCCTAAACGGTTACTCATACTTCTTGAACAAAAGTTATCATCTACCCAATCAGGCGCAGCAACAATGCCGCGCCTGATTAATGGTATTTTTCTGTCTGCAGGCAGATTACAAGTTGCGCAGATACGCAGAGGACAAAATAAAAGACCGCCCGTACAGGTGGTCTTTTATAGCAAATGTATTAGTACTTTCCCCTATTTTCCGGCAAGTGCGGCATGCATGGCAGCGGCTGCTTTTAGCACAAAAAGAGCAGCCACGCTACAAGCGAGGCTGCTGCTTTGAAAAGGAATCATCCGTTTTTCTGATCATACTCGCTTGCACACTGATGCCACAGGTACTGATACAGGGTCTTGTAGCCAGTATCCCTTTGCGCATTGAATGCTGCTGTATCGGCAGCGATGGTTGACAGATTCTTACGACGCACATGTACTGCGTTACATATGGCGCCAAATCGCTGCCGTGCAAGCGTCTCGTCAGAGGTGACGGGAGTTAGTCGCGGATTGCGCACCTGTGTATATCGCCGGTCGGATTGCTTGCGGCGGTTATAGATGGTGCGAAACTTCTTGGATATCTTCCCGGATATGAAATCAACGGGATCGAGAAAAGTAACGAGTCCCATCAGTTGCCACCTCCTTCCTGCTGGTTGTACAACTTGTGGAAAGCATAAGCAATAAGCGTCTTGTACTTACGTTGCGCTTTCCACTCTGCCTTGAGTGCGGCTTTCTGCTCTGCGTCAGCCATTGCCGTTTTCACTCGGGCTGCAGCAGCTGCAAGTTTTTGTTGCGCTGCTTGCTGTCCTGCAGAAGGCGGCTGGTTGGTGGCAGGGTGCTTGAGCCGCACGCCGATAGTGCGTTCATCAAACTTACGGATCTTGAAGTAGATCTGGTCGGTTTTGGCAAACTTGCCGTTGTTAGAGTCGAACGGGGTTGCCATATTGATCTTACTCATTGTTAACTCGGCGTTTTACGCCTCGCGAGAGTGCATCCTCTCGCGAGGATCCTCCACGCCGTGGGAGGGAAAACAGGTTAATAAAATTTTATAATAAGTTAAGTGTTAGGATTAACGGCATGTATGTTAGATAGTACAAGGAATAGGTTTATACAATAGTACCTTCTAACGGGCTGTTAATACCATTTTGTGCTTGAAGTTAACCGATGCAAGCGACATCGTGCCTTTGCAGCGCGTAGCATGCGGCGGGTTTATGCAATCATAGGCAGATAGACGATTACTGGCAATCGTGAAGTTTTTCGAGTTGGGTATAATTATTGTAAATCAATGTTCCTGTCGTAGTTGATTCCGTTGTAATCTCGTTGGCGAAGCCACTCGCCAAAGTTTTCGCAATTTGTGGAGAATCCAATTTCAGACAAACTCATGTTCAATGCGTCTGCTAACGACTGGAAATGTTTTTTAGCAGGACCTAATCCGACCTCATATTCATCAGCATAGATGCGAATGAAAAACAACTTATCTTCATTAGAGTTTATAAAATCTTCAAAATAGTGTGTTTCGACCGGCAAGTACAAGTGGCTTAAATAATTATTTAACTTGCTGTTTTGTACGGGGTACAAGGCAGACATTCTATGATGTTTGTTTTGTTGTCATATATGATTTGATATATGGTATTGTTTTCCACCATAAGGAGGGGAATAACGATAGTCGGCGAAATTTGCAACTCGGCACGATATTTCTTGATGCATGTCGCAGAGATCTGCTCTCTGGCAGAGATTATAACGATGAGGTGATTGTATCGCATTTTTTGCATAAGCGATGCGGCGAACACAGCTGCTTGCTCGCCTATGCAGAATACAATATGCGGCACCTTTAGATCGTGCCCGGGTTGTTTATTTCGCGAGACTTTCATATATCTTCTGATTCTTGATAATTGTTTTAAGCACATCAACTGATGTCTCGACACAAGGTATAGCTCCAAAGTAGCCGTTAATATATGCTTTAACAGCATCCATGTTTTCACGGAACTCCTTAAATTCATTTAGCGGTCTAATGCTGGTCGCTCCTGACTTGTCTTTCTCGACAAAGATAATTTGGTCTTTGCGCAGATGTTTCATGTCGATTAGTCGTACATTGTGCGATGAATAGAGCAATTGTGATGAGTTGGAAGCATGAATATAGTTGAGCACGAATTCCGCCATACGCAGGTGCGAACTTTTGTCGAACTCGTCAAGGATGAGTGCCTTATTGTTATTGTGAACGTCAATCAGGCGATGAATGAGCATGAACAATTGTCTTGTCCCATCCGACTCTTCCGTATCAAAATTAAAAGCTATGTCCGGATTTGCCTTGTGGAATGTAAGGATTTGTTTAAATGAAACAGGTTCTTGTGCAACAACTTTGTCATCAATGGTGAGAGTGAACGGGTTTTGCATAAAAGTGTTGCGAATAGCTATGTCGCAAATATCGCTGTCGCACAAATGTAGGAACTGAAGAATGAGTCCTTTGTTTTGTTGCAAGAACTCTTCCGTAAACGTTTCTTTCGGATCACGGAGGTGCAACAAGAAGGTTGTCCAAAAGAACACAAACAGTTTTTTGCACAAATCGCGGTTCATCGAACTTGCACGTGTAAGGAATAGATTTTTACGTGTAGTGTTCATCTCGACGTCTTTTGGTCGCACGATTGTTGCTTTAGTGCCATAGCGGTAAGAGCTTCCTGTGCGTTCGTAGATGAGAGACTTACGATGGCTCTCGGGGTAGAAGTAAAGACTTTCCGACTTTATTTCATCACGGGTAAGGGTATATTCATACTCATACTCAATACCCCCGCATACGAAATTAATAAAGAATCGGCTTGGTTTTTGGTCGTAACCTTCAAATTTGAAAGGGCGGAAATTGAAAGTAGTGCCTTCATTGTGTGAGAGGCATTCAAGAATAAGTTGGCAGCAGAACCGAATAGCTTTGATGATATTCGATTTACCTGCAGCATTGGGTCCGAAGAGTCCGACAGTTTTGAGAATCTTCTGTTTGTTCCAGACAAAGACGTTGTCGGAAAGCATTTTTGCCTGATTTGTTTTGATGTTGGCAGCACGGAAGTCTATCCGTATCTTGTCGCGAATGGAGTACATGTTCTCCACTTCGATTGCCAGCAATAAGTTTTCAGGTTGCAAGTTCATAATTGTAGTATTTTGAGTTGATTTTTCAGTAGTCTGTATTTATTATACTAATATATATATATGCAAGAGTTGTTCTTGAATAGTATTTAATCAGTATTTAAATATTGATTCATCACAACAAAACAGCGATATTTGTAAAATTTCTGCAAAATTAGCGCTTTTGTTTGAGTTTTGCAAATATTTCGGCAATATTATACCGTTTTCTGTAGGATTTCTACAAAATTGGCACATTCACTTGCATTTTTACTGGTCTTGGGATGTAATATTATACGGGAATGATGAATAATGGCTCGAGCAGATGAGTATATTCGGCGGAGCCGATGTTCGGATAGGAGCCAACTGAAGATTACTCGCCGGGACATCGGCGAGCACTAAACGACTGACGCAGGCGGCTCGGGGAGGCGTTGTTCGGATAGTATCCGAGCGCAATGAACGACAGAGCCGGCGGAGCAGGACAGGGCGGTAAGGCATATCATGCTCGCAAATATGCGAGCAAAGGGGGAAACGAGATGCGAGGACGGGGCATGAGAGGGCAGCGGGGCATGAGAGGGGGCAGAAGAATTTATGGGGTATTATCTATTTCAGTCATAAGTCGGGCGGTTTCCGTGAGGACGGATATGATCTTGGCGTAATGGCTGATATCATCGAATGACAAGGTGCGGCCTTTGCGGTCCTTGAGCCATTTTTGCGCAGGTTGGTAACCGCCGATATAAAACTCCCATGCGGTACGTGGTACATTGGCAAAATACTGGGTGGCATTGATATACACACGCCCCGCATTCAATTCGGGCGCAATGGGCGCAGTATTCGCCGCGCAGACGCCCTGCGCACTGGACAAAGAGAACTCTACCTTTTCGACTGACATGGAGCCAGATTCGGGGAAGGAGACGGGTGATTCGGGAACGGAGTGCATAAGATGGAGTTCGCGGAGCCGGTTACCAAAAGAACGGAAA
>SAMEA3663077__coassemble_202_pt1 | contig 26569 bp, 20 predicted proteins | sample SAMEA3663077__metabat2_high_PE_010 | metagenome-assembled genome bin SAMEA3663077 (sample SAMEA3663077) | pig gut metagenome | biome: pig gut; feature: pig-associated habitat; material: faeces | place: France | collected 2012
TCCTACAATATATAAACTTTATTAATAACAAACCGCTTGGGCAAATTAAACATGCGCTACTTTAATTCCGCCAACGGGTTGATAATACTCTTTGGACTCTACCGCGTTCCATAATGTATCCCCTGATGTTGATATATAGAATACCGTATCCAATGATCACGCCATGTTGGATAACTGGGCATGAATTATTATTCCAGGATAGACCGTGTGGCAGCGCAGATCGGCAAGGTCAGTCACATGCAGGCTCAGTTTACACAATCGGATACAATTGCCGGAATGATCAGCAAGTCGAATACCTTCATGCAGTCGGCAATAGGAGTGTCGGATAGTTACACTGAACGTCCACCAATACTCTATACCGCATCAGGTAGTCGTATTGTTGGGCAGTTGGGACCTCATTGCAGCACTACGTTGCTTCGCGTCATTTCCACATCGTCATTGCAGAACCAATTGTTGCCGGTCATCAGTGGAGATGTATCGGGCATGGGAACCGATCCGCTTGAGCCTGCATTGTACTATTACCACCCCGATCATTTAGGCAGCGCGATGGTTGTGTTTTCCCCTTTTCCTCTGCGGAGCTCGTTCCCCCGTTCCATCGGGGGACATCATGGCACAATTTTTGCAGTATCTTCCGTATGGGGAGATATGGCGCAACCAGCAGCGGATGGTGCAGGGCGCCATAAAGGCGACGCCTGCCTCCGCTCTCCCCACCACAACATTTGCATGTTGCGTTGGGGGTCCCATTATCTGCGAAACGCTGCGCTGGTTTCTATGGGGGCACCGGGATTGGTTCTCGTAAATATACGAGAAAAGGGGAAATCGTAGGGAGATCGCCCAAGCATGGTCGATATATGGCGGCTCGGAGAGCCGTTGTCCGAATCCCATCCGGACGAAATAGACGAAGAAAGTACGGTGTGCCATCGATGAGAGTACGGTAAAACCTCGGGGAAGTTGGACAAAATCGCAGGGGGATCGACCAAACATGGTCGATATATGGCGGCTCAGAGAGCCGTTGTCCGAATCCTATTCGGACGTAATAGACGTAGGAAGTACGGTGTGCCATCGATGAGAGTACGGTAAAACCTCGGGGAAGTTGGACAAATCGCAGGAGGATCGACCAAGCATGGTCGATGCATGGCGGCTCGGAGAGCCGTTGTCAGAATCCAATTCGGACGAAATGGACGAAGAAAGTACGGTGCGCCATCGATGAGAGTACGGTAAAACCTCGGGGAAGTTGGACAAATCGCTCGCGTTCGGCAAGGCGGTCACATCGGATGGCGTAGGGCGTCGATGGTGGCTTTGCTCTCGTTCTAGCTCAGCACAGCGCTGAACATCTGGTTGATTACTGAAAAATCTGTTGTTGTCATAATGCTTAAAAGTTTAGTGCTCGGTCAGGTATGCGAGTGGCCACTCAATGCACGTGCGAGCTATACTTAACTTTCGCGGGTTAATACGCGTTCGGCAAATTGCGCTTCCGGATGTTGCGCTGCAACATTAAGCGCACAATTGCCTCCGCTTTTCCCGCCACAACTCTTGCAAGTCGCGTCGGGAGCCCTATTGAATGAAAGGCGATGCAAAAGTACTGCTTTCCGTGTGCTAATCAAAGGTCATTTTGTCCCTAAATTGTCCCTTTGTGTCCCCAGATGCATTTTTTTACTTGTTTCTGTAGATATTTCTGTCTAAAGAATGGTCATCGACCACCCATCCGAACTCTTTGGATAGTCGCTGGCACAGTTCGGTTCACTTTTGCTTGTACTTTTGCAAAATTTCGCGTAAAATTTCTCATTTTCTCTTGCTCACCAGGCTGCCTACTATCAGTGGCAGTATGGTGTTCACAGCCCACAGCAGCATGGTTGCAATCACTGCACTTGCCGCCACATCCGCACTGAAAGGCTCAAACAGCACCGCAGCCCATGCGCCGCGCACCGCCACTTCGGCAACAGGCACATTGGGCGTAACGGTTATCAGCAGGTAATACAAGGTCATGGTAGTTAACATAGTCACAGGGTCAAGTATCACACGGCAGAACAGGAGCATCATCAGCAGCTGCAGCAGAAAGCATCCGTAGCGCAGCAACGATATCCCCAGCAGCGCCAGCACATCGGTGAACGTCAGATGGGCAATGTTGGTGACGAGCATTCGCGACTTGTCGGATTTCCAAGTCCGCGATTGCAGTTGGCGCATAACAGCCGGCAGCGCAACAGCCGCCAGCACGCCGCCGGCAATAATCAGTCCGGCGCTCCACCATAGCGAATCATCCGAGGCGAAACGCAGCACGGCTGCTGGCAATCCGCACAGCACAATCACCATCGTCATGGCATAACCGCCTATCAGTCCCAGACAGGTGGCTGTCAGCCAATGGTCACCGGGCTGGCGGAAGAGCATGGCCCGACCCGGGTACTCGCCTATCTTGTACGGCAGGACGAACCCGGCTATCGCGCCGTAATACACCTGCCGTTGTGCCTCCATCAGTCCCATGGGTTCGATGCCGCGAACCAGGTACCGCCACTTCCATGCCTCGAGGAACCTGTTCAGCGGAAAGAGCAAAACACATCCTGCCAGGCACAACCACTGCCATACGCCCGCCTCACGCATCTGTGCCAGCAGACCGGCGTAGTTGTCGTAGGTAGCGACCTTATAGCCCAAGTAGCCATACGCGGCTACAATGAGCAGAACATTCAATATGCGCGTGAACTTTTGCATCTTTCCACATGCAAAGTTACAAAAATTATTTGAATTATGCAAATAAAAACTCGTAATTATTTGCAAATGTGCGTCGCCTTCGGCAGATAAGCGCTACTGATGCCGCTTGGCGGGCATAGGCCTTTTTAGTAGCATAACACCTGCTCCCATGCAAGCATGTGCAGGTGCTACGGCACTAAAAATGCACCCATGTGTAATTTTTCTGCAGAAAAGTTTGCAAATGTGCATTTTTTTTTGTACCTTTGCAGTCGCGTTTGTAACGCGAGACAGATAAAACATATAACTATAAAACAAAATACAAACTCATGTCAAAAGTAACTGTTGTAGGCGCAGGTAACGTAGGTGCTACCGCCGCCAATGTGATCGCTGTAAAGAACATCGCCAGCGAAGTTGTACTGATTGATATCAAGGAAGGCGTAGCCGAAGGCAAAGCCATGGATATCATGCAATCTGCTCAGACCATCGGTTTCTCGACCGTAGTTAAGGGCGTAACCAACGACTATAGCCAGACGGCTAACTCGGACGTAGTGGTTATCACTTCCGGCCTGCCCCGTAAACCGGGTATGACACGTGAGGAGCTCATCGGTGTAAACGCCGGCATCGTCAAGAGCGTTGCTACACAGATCCTCCAGTACTCGCCTAACGCTATCATCATCGTGGTATCGAACCCGATGGATACGATGGCTTATCTGACCCTGAAAGCTATGGGTCTGCCGCGTAACCGCGTGATCGGTATGGGCGGTGCGCTTGACTCGAGCCGCTTCAAGTACTACCTGAGCCAGAAGCTCGGCTGCTATGCTCACGACATCGACGCTTTCGTTATCGGTGGTCATGGCGACACAACGATGATCCCTATGAAGCGCTTTGCCGCTTACCGCGGTATACCCGTATCGAGCCTGCTGAGCGCAGAGGAACTGGACGAGGTAGTAAAAGCAACTATGGTTGGCGGTGCTACACTGACCGGTCTGCTGGGTACATCGGCATGGATGGCTCCGGGTGCTTCGGTAGCATTCATGGTGGACGCTATCATCAACGACCAGAAACGTATGATCCCCGCATCGGCTAAGCTGGAGGGTGAGTATGGCTACGATGACATCATGATCGGCGTTCCCTGTATCATCGGCAAGAACGGTATCGAGAAGATCTGCGAGCTCGAACTCAACGACGAGGAGAAAGCTCTGTTCAAGGCTTCGCACGACGCTACCGCCAAGACTACGAACATCCTGCACGAGATTGGCGCTCTGTAATTGCTGACGCCAAACGCCGATCCTGACGAAAGTCGGATCATCTACATAGCCCTCCTGTACATCCCGTCAGGAGGGCTATGCTACAAAAATCGGTATAACCTTGTGCCCAAATAACTCATTGCAGCCATGAAAAGATTCGCATACTCGTTAATCACTCTACTGTTTGTATTCATCACCTCATGCAACCGTTCGCCCGAAGTAACGTCGCCTGACGGCAGCATCCAGCTTACGTTTCGCCTGACAGATAATGGCGCACCGCAGTACGCTGTAGTATATGACGGCGCTGAGGTCATCGACTGGTCAGCCTTAGGCTTGATGAGCATCGAGCAGAACCTGACCGACAACTTCAGCCTGCAAAGCACAGACTGCCGGTTCGTTCAGGATACATGGGAAACAGTATGGGGCGAGGAGCGCGAGATCAACGATACGCACAACGAGATGGTGGTTCGTCTCAAGCATGCCTCTGGCATGGAGATGGATATCACGTTCCGCGTGTATAACGACGGTTTTGCTTTCCGCTACAGTTTCAGTGAACAGGAGCAAAAGAAACTCACTATCACCGACGAGCTGAGCGAGTACCGCTTTACGGCCGACCATCAGGCCTGGTCGATACCCTGGCGGACGGAATATTACGAGGGCTTGTGGAGCAAAGCACCGTTGTCGCAGAAAGACACTATGTGTTCGCCTGTCACCATCGAACTGCAGAACGGCGGATATGCGTTTGTACACGAAGCCTCGCTGCGCGACTACCCGGCGCAGAACCTGTACTATGCCGATGGCGCGCTACGCACGTATCTTACCCCGTGGCTGGACGAGCAGGCACAACCGATGAACATCAAAGCCTATAGAAACATACCGTTCCCCACGCCGTGGCGCATGATTATTCTGACCCGCACGCTGCCCGAGATGGTTGCCTCGCGCATCATGCTCAATCTCAACCCGCCGTGCCGCATCGAGAATACATCATGGATCAAGCCGATGAAGTTCATAGGCATATGGTGGGGCATGCATATCAAGACGATGACCTGGCAGGCCGGGCCGAAGCACGGCGCCACCACCGCCAACATGGAGCGCTACCTGCGTTTTGCCAAGGAGCATGGTATAGATGCCGTGCTGGCTGAAGGCTGGAACTTGGGCTGGGAAGACTGGAAGCACTTCGATTTCACCACTCCTTACCCCGATTGGGATATGGATTATCTGAGCAACCTGGCTGACGAACTTGGCGTGCAGATCGTCGGTCATAACGAGACCGGCGGCAATGCTGCCGACTATGAGAACAACCTGGACAGCATCTACCGTTACCACGCCGCCCATGGCATACACGCCATCAAGACGGGTTATGTAGCACCAGTCATCCGCACTATTGACGGCTTGCAGTTTAACAAAGGTCAGTCCGGCGTACGCCACTACCGCAGAGTGATTGAGACCGCTGCCAAGTACCACATCATGATTGACAACCACGAACCTGTCATGCCTACCGGCTGGCAACGTACATGGCCTAACCTGATGACGCAAGAGGGTGTACGCGGACAGGAATGGAACGCGTGGAGCGTGGATGGCGGTAATCCCTGCGAACATGTGACCGTACTGCCGTTCACGCGTATCATGGCAGGACCGGTGGACTTCACACCCGGTGTATTCCACTTCGAGAATCCCGTTATACCTACCACGCGCGTTCATTCCACGCTGATGAACCAGTTAGGACTGTTCGTATGCTTCTATTCGCCGCTGCAGATGGCTTGCGATATGCCCGAGCATTATACGGAGCACGCCGAAGCTTTCCGCTTCATCGAGCATGTGCCCTGCGACTGGGAACGCTCGCTGCTCGTGGACGGCAAGATAGGCGACTACTGCATCTTTGCCCGTCAGGGTCGCGGCACAGACAACTGGTACATAGGCGGCATAACCGACGAACAAGCCCGCGAGGCCATCGTGCCGCTGACCATGCTGGATGAGGACTGCACCTACACCCTCACCCTCTACCGCGACGGCGATGAAGCCGACTGGCAGACAAACCCCTATGCGTATGCCATCGAGCAACAGACAGTCACCTGCAACGACACGCTACATATACGCATGGCGGCAGGTGGAGGATTTGCAGCGGAAATTGTCAAGTAACCGACATCTACTGCACACACCGGCGCAATGTGCGTTGCAGGATTGCAAAATGAAAAATTATGCGATTTTTCTACTGCCAAAATTTGCAAATCCGGGAATTATTTTATAACTTTGTACGACTTTCGGCCTGAGCGCATGACACGGCCGGACACACAACTCGATTATTAACACAAAAACATACGATTATGATGACTATTGACAATTACAAGTTCGCCGGTAAGAAGGCGATTGTACGCGTGGACTTCAATGTACCACTGGACGAGAACGGTAACATCACCGACGACACCCGTATCCGCGGAGCGCTGCCTACACTCAAGCACATCCTCGACGAGGGCGGTGCATTGATTATCATGAGCCACATGGGCAAACCCAAAGGCAAACCGGCTGCCAAGTACAGTCTCGGACAAATCAAGGACGCCGTAGCCAAAGCACTGGGCGTAGCAGAGGTGAAGTTCGCTCCGGACTGCGCCAAGGCACAAGCCGACGCTGCCGCTCTGAAAGCCGGTGAGGTGCTGCTGCTTGAGAACCTGCGTTTCTATCCCGAAGAGGAAGGCAAACCTGTAGGAATCGAGAAGGAAGATCCCGCTTACGAGGCTGCCAAGAAAGAGATGAAAGCCCGTCAGAAGGACTTTGCCAAGACCCTGGCTTCGTACGCTGACTGCTACGTGATGGACGCCTTCGGCACAGCACACCGCAAGCACGCTTCGACGGCTGTAATTGCTGACTATTTCGATGCTGACAACAAGATGCTCGGATACCTGATGGAGAAAGAGGTTAAGGCCGTTGACAACGTTCTGTCGAACATCCGACGTCCGTTCATCGCTATCATGGGCGGCTCGAAGGTAAGTTCGAAGATCGGTATCATCGAGAACCTGCTCGGCAAGGTGGACAAACTCATCCTGTGCGGCGGTATGACCTACACCTTCGCCAAGGCTCACGGCGGTGAGATTGGCGGTTCGATTGTTGAGCTCGACAAACTCGATGTTGCTCTGGGCGTAGAGGAACTGGCCAAGAAGAACGGCGTAGAACTTGTGATGGCTCCCGACGCTATCTGCGGCGACTCGTTCAGCAACGATGCCAAGCAACTTGTTTGCCCGTCAAACGCTATACCCGAGGGTTGGGAAGGACTGGATGCCGGTCCTGAGGCACAGAAGAAGTTCGCTGCCGCTATCAAAGGCTGCAAGACTATCCTCTGGAACGGTCCTGCTGGCGTATTTGAGTTCGATAACTTCTGCGGTGGCAGCCGTGCTATCGGCGAGGCTATCGCTGAGGCTACTGCCGAGGGAGCATTCTCGCTCATCGGAGGCGGTGACTCGGTTGCTTGCGTCAACAAGTTCGGATTGGCTGACAAGGTTTCGTATATCTCCACCGGTGGCGGTGCGCTGCTCGAGGCTATCGAGGGCAAGGTTCTGCCGGGCGTAGCTGCTATCAAGGGCGAGTAATATACACAAACCGTAAATCGTTAAATCGCTAAATCGTAAATTACAATATGGAGATATCCGGAAAGATTACACATAAGTTCCCGCTCCAGTCGGGAGAGTCGAAGAGTTCGGGCAAACCTTGGCAGTTGCAGGCATATGTGCTTGAGACACAGGAGCAGTATTCGCGCAAGGTTTACTTCGAGATCTTCGGCGAGCAGCGCATCAAGGACAACCCCTGCGAAATCGACGACCTGGTAACCGTATCGTTCGATATCGATAGCCGCGAGTTCAACGGACGTTGGTACACCTCTATTCGCGCTTGGCAGGTTAAGCAAGGCATAGTTGACAACACTGCCCAGCAGCCCGCAGGCGCTCCTGCACCCGCTGCTGCGCCATCCACAGCAGCCGCAGCACAACCTGCTAACGGACAACCTGCAGCACAACCGATGGCGGAGACTGCCATACCTAACGTCGAAACCTTCGACAGCATGGCAGGCTCAACCGACGATCTGCCGTTCTAATCCGAACGATCTGCGAGGTATCTGAACGCTCTGCGAGTTACTTGACGACCATGCGCATACGAACCATCATCTGGCTGATAATAGCCGTACTTATCCTGGCGGGGAGCACCATATTGTGTGCTCTGCGCTGGGATGTATGGTTCATCACTCCGCCCGAACCAGCATGGAACGGCGATACGCTCAGCACGCGCTTCGTAACATTCAACGACTCTACCACCTACACCTGCCAGACTACCGACTCAGTGACGATGGTCGTTCTTGGCGATGTGCATAATACCCTCACCCACAACGATTATCTGCAGATAGCAGCACTAAACCCGCAGATGCAATGCTATGCCCAACTGGGTGACTTCGTAGAGCGCGAACAGTTCTACTACAAACAACTGCTCATGCGCGAACTGAACGGCACACCCTTCACCTCGCTACCCATACTGGCCTGCCCGGGCAATCATGAGTACAGCAAGGGCATCAACCGCCGGTTACCCGACTCGTGGTTTGCATCGTTCCCGATGCCGCTCAACGGACCGGAAGACGGGCTGGGTACAACGTATTACGTCGATTTTCGCAACCTGCGGTTCATAGCCATCGATACCGAAGATTCGCAACTGCTATCTGACTTCACACGCCTGAATGCCTGGGTGAAGCAGACTATCTCCACAGCATGGCAACCATGGGTAGTAGTGATGATGCATCGGCCTGTGTTTGCTTCGCGCAAGGGACGAATGAACCCCACCGTTTGGATGTCGCTCGCATACGCACTGCAGGAGGCGGATGTTATATTCTCCGGCCACGACCACACCTATGCACGGCGCGGTGACGGCTTAGCCGAAGACGGCGAAACGCATGAGCCTGTGTGGATAGGACTAACTTCCACCACCCACGCACGCACGCCCAAAACGCGCAGCCGCATGGATACCATCGTAGCCGGAGGACCGTTCTACGGACAACTGCAGGTATCACGACACGAACTGTCGCTGCGCACATGCACACTTGACGGCACATGTATCGACTCCGTCAAGTTAGTGGAACGTTAAATTGTTAAGCTCTTACGTTTTTGAACATGAAACTCATTGCTCCATCCGTTCTGTCCGCCAATTTTGCCGAACTGCGCAAAGACCTGGAGATGATCAACCGCTCTGAAGCCGACTGGTTGCACATTGATGTTATGGACGGCACATTCGTACCGAACATCTCGTTCGGATTTCCGCTCATGGAACCGATGCGCAAGTATTGCACCAAGCCACTGGATGTGCACCTGATGATTGTGCATCCGGAGAAATATGTAGAGCGATTCTGCGATGCAGGAGCATGGAGCGTGGGATTTCACTTGGAAGCTACGGACGATCCCGAGCCAATCCTAGACCTTATACGTGCCAAGGGGGTACGTACTTGCCTGACCATCAATCCGGACATAGCCGTTGAGAGACTGGTAAAATTTCTCGACAAAGTTGATATGGTTTTGCTTATGTCAGTCTTCGCCGGATTCGGCGGGCAAAAGTTCATACCCGAGACGATGGATAAGATCCGCTTTATCCGTCAGGAGATTGACCGCCGCGGGCTGTCGACTCTTATTGAGATTGATGGCGGCGTGAACGCACAGAATGCCCATGACATCTTCGCAGCAGGAGCAGATGTGCTGGTGGCAGGCACTGCCGTGTTCGGAGCACCCGACCCCGAAGAAGCTATCCGACTGATGAAACAATAACAGGCTGAGACCATTGAAGCCGTTTCTAACAGAAAGACCAATGGTAAGGCGCTTCCCTTTCGTTTTTGTTTTTCTATTTACCGCACTGCTTATCTGCTGTGCGTATCACTTGCATTGGCCGTTTAACCTGCGCTACGACACGGAAGCGGATTACCTGGATTCGCTAGCTGTGTTCCGCGTTCATGTGATTGAGCAGCCTGTGCGCAAGACTGACGGATGGTTAGTACAGGCTAACCTGCCTGCATACGGACAGCAGGCAATGTTTCATCTCCGCACCGACTCGGTACAACCCGCGCCTGCCATAGGAGATATATTGCTCGTGCACACGCGCATAACACGCCCGCACGCTCTATTTGAGGGAGAGTTCGATTACGGCAATTATCTGCGTCTGCAACATTTGGTAGGAATAGGTTACGTGCGCGCCGGACAATGGCAGATTATAGGTCACATGCCCGTTCGCACGCTGCGCGCCTATTCGTCAATCATCCGCCATCGATTGGCTCAACGTTATGCCGAGACAGGATTACATTCGCAGGCACTGGCGCTCATCTCTGCCATCACTTTGGGCGAGCGCGACGGTTTGGATGCTGACCTGCGCCGCTCATTTGCCGCAGCGGGTGCAGCACACGTTCTCGCGGTAAGCGGTTTGCACACCGCAATCATCTACCTGGTAATCATGTCCCTGCTAACCTGCTTTGGCCGGCGCAGACCACGGTATGAACAACGGGTACAACGCATATTGTTGTCACTCGCCATTATCCTTGCCATGTGGGCATATGCGTTCATTACCGGGCTCTCGCCTTCGGTAACACGTGCCGTACTGATGCTTACCATAGTTCAGGTCGGATGGATGGTCAGGCGACAGGGAGTGTCGCTCAACACCCTGGCAGCCGCGGCATGCATCTGCCTGTGGATGGATCCGTTATGCCTGTTCAGCGTAAGTTTTCAGTTGTCGTTTGCTGCTGTGCTGGGAATATTGCTGTTCGTACCGCACATGAACAGTGCTTTCCCTGTCAAACTTAGTCGTCTCGCACGATGGGTACGCGACCTGCTAACCGTTTCCATCGCTGCTACAATAGGTACACTGCCTGTTACATTGTACTACTTCGGACAGGTGCCCCATTACTTCCTGCTGACAAACATAGTTATTCTGCCGGTAGCGTACATACTGGTTATAGCAGGATTAGCAGTACTGCTACTTGCTCACACCACTCTCGGTGCATGGCTGGCTGTAGGACTGCAATATGTAGGCGGTTGGACATGTTCCTTGGTTGGCTGGATTGAGCATCTGCCCCACTCCACCTTACAACTCACCGCCACACCATGGATGGTTATGTGTCTGGTAGTAGCCATCGGCTGTTGTTACCTGCGCATCTGCCGCGAGCGACTGACTTGGTACGCCCCGGCAGCCGCAGCCATAGCATTGTTCTGCGTACTGCACTTCGGCAATGTCCGGCAGAGCGTGCACAAACAAGAACTTGCCATACAAGGCAAGACAATCTACTACAATCAGGGAGGGAACATCCTGCGATACCCGCTCAACAGTCGATACACGTTCTTCCAATACAATGGTCGGAACTACGTGTACGCACCATACTTGTCAGCCCGGCAACGCCAACGACTGGAGCAGTACTGCCGGGACAGGGATATCAGTATTTGGGAGGTTTACGATTGCACAACAACAGAAACGGGCAATACGACGTGCAGTCTTTTTCCTGGCATTGCGCAAACTCAGTCTCATTGAGAATATCATCAACCATGCCTTTGACAAGTTCGGAATAATCCTTATGCGTCTTCTCGTCATACACAATCGGTTTATCTTCACCTATCGACACATGTGTTATGAGTTTCGTATTGGTTAAGTCATGCCCCGCAAAATACAGATGCGGTTCGATCCGTTTGGCATCGCCAGATGCATATGCCACATAACTATATAACAGTGTTTGACGCACATAATCGGCATCCCTACCTGTCGAGCGAAGCTGACCCGCTTCCACCGACATCTTTTTCTGGTCGTACTTGCCTGTCTTGTAATCCACAACTCTCGTTACCGTTGCATCGCCCTTACCCTGGCAATCCATTCTATCCAGTTTGCCGGCAACATAAACCTCGCCGACAGGCACACTCCTGCTTTGCTCAAGTAGCATAATAGTCAATCCCAGGTGCTCAGCATCATAATGGTCACGCTCCAGGATGTGACGGATAAACAAATCTACCATACTGTTCTCAAACGGATGTTCATCGTAGTGGTAAATACCCGGCTCACCTTGATGATACTTGCAATAGTCCTCGTTCATCTTACCATACGCATATCGTATTGCATCTTCGCGTTTCTCGGGGGTGTTCATCTGTTCCACCTGGTTCGGGTGTATAGATGCCGGAAAACCTTTTTCTTTACAATATGAATCGTACAGGTATCGCACCGATTCATGAACCAGTGTGCCTAAGGCATTGGCTGAAAAAATGGCATTGTGCTCCTCGTCGCCATATATGCCCAGCATCTGCTCGATATAGAATCTTCGCTTACATCCATAGAACGTGTTGATAGCCGATGGAGAGAGTGAGAGTGGCTTGCCTCTCTGCTTACGCATATTCGCCCAACTTGCACCGGGAACAACATCAATCGTCTTCATGGGTTGTATGGTATTGCTTTCTGTCAAGCAGTACTTTTCCACAGTGAACTCTTCCGGACATACCAGCATCTGCATCACAAAGCGGGACATGGCCTTACGCGTCATACCGGTCTGCGACTGACTGAATACGATGGTTACATCCTCGGCACGATTGAGCAACCTGAAGAAGTTGTACGCGTACACCGATGCACGTTCGTCATGTGTCTGCAAGCCATAGGCTTTTCGCAAGTAGTAGGGTAAGAACGATTTGTCGGGCTGATGGGCAGGAATAACTCCTTCCTCTACATTAAGCAGCAACAGATGCTTGAAATCCAGGGTACGCGTCTCCAGTACACCCATGATTTGCAGATCTGTCACCGGTTCGCCATGGAAAGGTAAGGTGAGTTGCTCCAGATGTCTGCGAACAAGCCGCTGCAACAAGTCGGGGTGGTCGATCAGTTCACCAACCAGAGAATCATGTAGGATGACAACAAACTGCTTGAGCGTCCGATATGTCTGGTACAATGCTTCACGCTGCAGATGCCACTGCCAGGCATCCTGGGATTGGTTACCAATCGCCCGGGATTGGGCATCCACAAAATCCACAACAGTCTGCAGCGCTTGAACCGGATCGCCTGAATGCTGGCGGAAAGATTTATCCATCTGCTTGACGACCTCGGCAAAGATGCGCGTGTTTCTGAGCGGATAGCCCTTGGTGATATTTACCTGTTCGGTCGCGTCACTGCCGTCAAGGCGGATAGGAGGCAAACCGTAAATAACGGACTCCAGTTGTCCCTCATCGCAAATAACAACAGCCGTCGTTTCACCCTTCTGCTTGTACGTCTGCTTGAGCCATTGCCCTGCATACTCGGCTTCTGAATGAACAGACGCGGCACTGATTGTACGCACCTGCTTGGGCGCACCCCACTTACCCGGCAGCAGAGCATTGGGCAATGTTTGTATATTTTGGCGGATGAAGGCAAAAGCCTTGCTGTTGGTCTTGAAATCTTCTACATAATCCCAGTAGAACAATGCCTTGCCCTCGTCCTGTAGCAATTGCATTAATTGTCGTTCAACAGGTAACAGATAGTTAAACCCTACAAAGCAGTACATCTTACCCTCTGTCTGCTGGCGCAATTCCTGCCAATGGCTCACCACATATCGCTGGCGTTGCCCTTCATAGCCTTTGCCCGCCTGCTCCAGTTCGTTGTGAAGACGATGGTAGATTTCCGGCATGGCGTGCCACAAAGCTGCAAAATGCTCTTGAACAGACTTGGCGATAAGCGACTGTTCGCGAGCCTCGCCTTTATACAACAAATCCTCCAGACGCTGGCGGACATCATCATCCAACTTATAAGTATCCAAGTCTGACAACGAAAGCGCATTACGGAAGAACGAGTCGATCTCCGTCTCGCTGATACCCTGGTCAATATTCGTAAAATCCGACAGCAATTGCCGTCCCCAACTATAGAAACGGTCAATCTCCATCGGTTTCTGAGCCGGTATATCGCCGTGGGGCGTACTTACGCACTCGTTGTATATGCGATACAGACGGCATATAGTAAACAGTTCATCCTCTGCTCCAAGCGGACATAAGCTGTCGAACAATTCGCTCAGAGTAACCATCTCAGGTGCCCATGCTGCGCTTTGCCGGTCAGCCAACATGCGCTGCTGTAGCACGCTACGCATGATTAATCCGGCACGATGCATCGGAAAGACTATCGTCACATCTTTCAGTCCTGACCACTTGAAACGATCGATGATTTGATCAGTTACAGATTGTAAAAAAGTTTTCGCCATGCTAAATCAAAACTATCAAAATCACATCTCAACTTGTACCAATTCATTGTTAAACGCGTACCACAACCAGCCTTCAACCTGTTTGTACTGCATGTTTTTCAGCGCGGACATGTAATCACGAACCTGCGACATATATCCCGGCCTTTGTTCACTCGTGAACTTGTAATCCAGCACCACAGCCTTGTCACCCTTGATCATCACTCGGTCAGGACGGATAACCGAGGCAGGTTTGAGGATAGCCATTTCGCGCATCAGTTGCCATGAACCGTCGAACCATTGCTTCATCTTTGCCGAATTGAATGCATTGGCAATAAGTTGCTGAATCCTGGCAAAGTGCTCATCATCCTCAATCAATCCCTGCTGACGGTATAGTTCAAGCACCTTAGGTGCATCGGACTCTACGCGTATATGTGCAAATATGTCGTGGCACAGCAATCCGAAGTCTGTCTGTGTTGATGACATCTCTTTACCGGCTGATTCCTGCGTGTATTGCTCTGATTCTTGTGACTGCCGGAAATGCACCTGACCACCATCGCTATACACTTGCGTTGTCAATGGTTTGGCACCCATGAAACTCAACACATTCGCTTGGGTTGACGAACCAGGTATATGAATAACCGGCTGCCCGCCTACACTATATTCCAGATACGGCGATTGCTCCGTCACTGTTGACAACTTATCGCGCAGTCCCGTATAGTCTAATAGCGGAGCGGCTATGGTAGGAGAACCTTTGGAATGGGCTCCGATCTCCGGTAACGCATATACATACAGATTATCTTCCGCACGCGTCAACGCAACGTACAACATATTGTAGTTGTCTATCCGTTGTGCTTCATGCTCCTCAACATATGCCCGCTCATACGGCGAATCCTTTCCCGTATATTGCAACTCCTTGCCCTGATGAATAGGGATAAATAGCAAATCCTTGCTATCCTTGGCGGGCATCGACTCCGACCAAAGGATATCTGAATTTCGGTCTTTCTCTACATCCCAGGCAGCATCCAGCACAATCACCGTCTTTCCTTCCAATCCTTTTGAAGTATGGATGGTCATCATCCGAATAGCGTCAATACTATTGTCAGCATTGATGGAAGATTGTTGCATTTGTTCATTCCAGTACTTGAGCAAAGCACGCGCGTCGCTTCCGTAGGTTGATATGAACGATTGCACATTGTCGAAAAAACTGTTGATATATGCTACATCGGTGCCAGAATATACTCCGTCAGTACAAAAGAGCACCTGCAGCAAATGATGCAGTTGGTCATATAGTGGAGCAGACTTGTCTACACTTTCAATGCGCTCTATAATGCTCGTTGCCACGGGCTGCGTTGGCATTTGTGTGCGTATGAATGCAGCCGATGTAGCACTGCGCGTGTACAAGTAGCGCAACGCCTCTACCAGCAACTGCACCGATACGCATGAGCATAACTGGAAGGAGTCGCGGGAAACCATTTGCGTTTTATTTAGCGTCGGGTATCTATCGCCTTGCGCACGACACCAGGACGCCCACTCCTGAATACCTGCGTTCTTGTTACTTAATACAAGAATGTCCTGCGGGCGTTCATTCTTACCAAGCAAATCCTCAATAGTAGCACATACATCCGCCCACAGAGCCTCCTTCTGCGGCCTGTTTTTCAAGGCATCTGGCACATTCTTTTTTGAAGGGTGGTAGTACGGGTAGAATCGGCAACGCACATAACCGCCACCATGCTTGTTGACGCAATAATAATCGCTAATATCCGATTGGGGATTTTCTGCATCCGGGTTCTCATCGTACTGGTTATTACCTAACTCTTGTGCCACCCGGTGCATTACACTTAAGTTAAACCTGACTATATTTTCCCGACTGCGTTGGTTACGTTTGAGTGGGGTTGAATTGGGATTATATTCCTCTTTCAAATCTTTTTTGCCTAACCCCTCCATAATTCGCCAATCGCCATTTCGGAAACGATAAATGCTCTGCTTCGTATCACCTACCACAAGCACCGTCTGTCCCTGAACAGCCAAGATCTCTTTGATCAGATGAAGGAACACATTCCACTGCAGCACACTTGTGTCCTGAAACTCATCAATCATAATGTGGCGGTAACGGATACCCGCCTTCTCGAGAATAAAGTCAGCATCGCCAGGCTTTAGTGCCTCATCCAGCGTTAGAGCCGTATCGGCCAGCAACGCGGTGTTCGTGCGTAGTAGTGAGCGTTCAATGCACTTCGCCAACGCATCCATAAGACGCAAATCATTGAGATAACGAAGCGAGCAGGTAGTTCTCCAATATATCTCGCGCGTAGCATCACATGCCTCTTGCAAAGCACGAAGCTGCGGGTTGGCCATTACCTTGTTCATTTCGCTGTTCGGAGCTCCACGGAAAACATCTTTCTTTTCTTTAACCGATTCAGGATCGAGGAGAGAGTTTTTTATGTTTTTTATTGTGTTTGTTATCCCTTTTACATCAACCTCTTCAACTTCCTGAAGCATTTGTCTCAAATTGGATAGAGCAGCCTCACGCTCTGCGTACAATGCCTTGCGATATTCGGCTATACGCTTCTCATCATAAACAATCTTCGATTTATTTGCCTGCACGCTCTCCTCGTACAGTTGCATGGCTATAGAAATCAGGTTCTCGCGTATATCCCAACCCTTATTCTCGCCTATATTCTCCGATGCATATTCGACCACAGTGCTCTTACTGTCCGACAATTCCTCCGTCAGCAACGTATCCACAGCCACGCTAATAACCTGCTTGACATCTATGCTGATCGTGAAATCCGCTGTACGGTTCAGAGCGTGAGCCATACCACTAATCAACTGCTGAAGAAAAGAGTCGATGGTTGTTACGTTGAAATTGTCGTAGTCCTGAAGTATAGCATGCATATTTATTTCGGCAAGTGCACTCAATTCTTCATCGGACTTATCGCTATTGCGCAACATAAACTCGCGCACCTTCTGCAGAAAGACCTTCTCTCCACCTTTAGCAATGCCCATCAGGTACGTCAATATACGTTCCTTCATTTCTGCTGTTGCCGCCTTGGTAAATGTCACTGCCAATATATTACGGTAACTCTCCCCGCTAAACAGCAGGGCGATGTAGTATGCCGACAAGGTGAATGTCTTACCCGTACCTGCCGATGCACGGCAAACAATTAGCGGGTGTTGCGGATCAACAACACTTTTAACTTCTTTCTCAGCCATTTATTCGGTATCAGTGTTTTAGTTCGAACGGGAACGAAGCAATCAGTGCTCCATCGATAAAGAAATCGGCATTGTATGTACCCTTGTACAGAATCTCACCTACTGTCCAATAGAGCGTTTCGTCCATAGCTTCACCGCCATACTCAAATTCTTTGGCAAGCGAATACTCTATCTCACTGTTCTCAAACGCGAACATACGTTGAGCAGGATCAGGCAGAGTTATCAGTTCGCCATCCGGGCGCACAACACGCATGTACACTCGCTTCAGACCACGATCGCTGGTTATGTTCTTGCCGATGGTAAAATCGAACTGAATCTTTTGCATCTGATTAAGATTGGAAGTCTTGCGGTCACGCCTGTTCAGCGGAGTAACCTTGAATGCAGTAATCTCCAGCATCGAAGCCCTGGTCACCTTTTCCGTCAGATGCGTATTCTGCTGCTGCAACTCTTCTGCCTGTTGCTGTACTACGGCATATTGCTCCTTCACCTGTCGGTTTTCGGCCGTAAGACGCTGGTTAGTCTGGTTGAGCGAATCTATCTGATGAACGTATGACACCATTACTTGGCGCATGGTGGCCAGCTCTTTCTTCAGTTCGGCTATACGACGTGCATTGGTGGCTTTGGTTATACGCAACTCCTCTAACAGGTCACGCACACGTTGTTGTTCCTTGTTAAGCAACTGTGCCAACGAGTCGTTGTGGATATCCGGAGTGCGGTAACCGTCGAACTGCATAGCCAGATCCTCGTATTCATCTTCCAGTTCGGATTTCTCAAACTCCATCTGTTCGACCATCTCGGTCATCTCTTGCTTCTGCTGCAGAAACAGATACGTAAGCACGCCCACTGCAGCGAGCAGAACAATCAAAATCGGTATAAGAATTTTTTTCATAATAATGGTAATACTTTTTCTAATTTATTGCTTCTGGATCCCTTAATCAATATTGTATAGCCTTGCAGAGGGTTGGCCTTGATATATTCACACAAATCCTCCACACTTGAGAATATCGGATACGGAGCAGTCGTTTCGCGATACTCGTCACCCACCAGGAACACGGTATCTGCTTTACGCTCAAGGAGCATATTTACAATGTTCTGATGCTCCGTATGACTATACTCTCCCAATTCGCGCATTGCTCCGAGTATATATACCGCCGCGCTCTTAGGCTGCTGTGCCGACAGACTGAAGTCAAACGCCTGGATAGCCGCTTGCATAGAAGTCGGATTGGCATTGTATGCATCCACGATGAGCGTATTATGATCGGTAACGGTTTTTTGCGAGCGGTTGTTTGACGGGACATATGCACGTACGGCAGCAAGACCATCTTCGCGACTCACACCGAAATATTCGCCTACGCAAAGTGCCGCCTGAATATTCTCACTATTATATGCACCTACCAGATGCGTACCTTCAGGCATCGTTCCCGAGGTGTACGTAACAACCTGAACGGTTGCTGAATCCTGCGCCTCGCTCAGCATCTGCTCCAGATTCTGATTGTCTGCATTGCGGAAAACAAGTCCGTTGTGCGCAACGAGATAATCATACAACTCGCGCTTGGTGGCCTTAACTCCCTCGAATGAGCCAAAGCCTTGCAAGTGCGCTTTTCCCACATTGGTTATGAGCCCGCAATCCGGTTCGGCAATCTCCACGAGTTCCTTGATATCCCCCGGATGACTGGCGCCCATCTCTACGATAGCCAGTTCGTGAGCGGAAGTCAATTGCAACAACGTCAGAGGCACACCGATGGAGTTATTCAGGTTACCTTGGGTATAATGCATATTGTACTTGATGCTCAGCACGGCTGCAAGAAGTTCCTTAGTCGTCGTCTTGCCGTTAGTGCCGGTGATACCTATTATCTGCTTTCCCCAATGCCTGCGCCAAGCCCGGGCAAGATCCTGCAGAGCAAGCAGACTGTTCTCCACCAGCAATACCGAATACTCTCCGGCTGACTGGATGCTGTTGTACACACTCTCATCGTCCACAATAGCCATCGAGGCTCCTTGTTGCAGAGCTTGCAGAGCAAACTTGTTGCCATCAAACGTGTCGCCCTTCAATGCAACAAATATACATCCGTCAGGCAAGTTACGGCTGTCCGTTGACACACTGACGGAATCCTTGCCTTCTATCAAAAATGACCAATCCATTTACTGAATCCTTAATTATTACTTATCACATAAAATTCTGCATACAAAGATAATAAAAATAATTGACATTTGCAAACAAAATTTGCTTTTATTTGACGATAGCACAAAAAAATAGACATTCACTTGCATTTGTCAGATATTTTTCGTAACTTTGTAAGCAGTTTATATCGGTTAAAACATATATTTGCAATATGAACAAATCCATCGAGGTAGTAGCAGCCATCATTTCTGACGAGCAGGGGCGCATTTTTGCCACGCAAAGAGGATACGGAGAGTGGAAAGACTGGTGGGAATTTCCGGGAGGCAAGATGGAAATCGGTGAATCGGCACAGGACGCATTGAAACGTGAGATCCGCGAAGAACTGGATGCAGAGATTGAAGTGGGCGAATTACTTATTACCGTCAACTACGATTATCCCACCTTCCATCTAACCATGCATTGTTTCGACTGCAGGCTTGCCGACAAACATGTTACACTACTGGAACACGAAGCTGCCAAATGGCTGAAAACCCAAGAACTGCGTTCTGTCAAGTGGCTTCCCGCCGATGAACAGATAATTGATGACATTATTTGCGGAAAATATTTGCATAATTGATATTTTTTTCGTATCTTTGTAGGCGCAAAAGTTACGCCCCGTCAGCAACCCTTCTCAATGAACGAGTGCACCTGTATATCGAATCCCGTTTACCACATCCCCGCCATGCTAAGCGAGGTACTGGAAGGCTTGTGCATTGATTCGGGCAAACCGCAAATATTTATAGATGCCACATTTGGCGGTGGCGGACACAGCCGGGGAATAATGGAGCGGATGAGTACCGGCTCAAGGTTGTTCGGCATTGACCAGGACCTTGACGCTTACGACAACCGTATTGACGACAAACGATTCACTTTCGTGAGAAGCAATTTCCGCTACATTGCCAACTTCATGGATTTCTACGGAGTGACGCAAGTGGATGGCATATTGGCTGATTTGGGAGTAAGTTTTCATCACTTCGACTCTGCCGAGCGCGGTTTCTCGTTCCGTTACGATGCACCGCTTGACATGCGCATGAACGCCCGCCAGCAGCTATCTGCAGCGGAAGTTATCAACACCTATTCGGAGGAGGAACTGGCACGCATACTCTATCTATACGGTGAGTTTGGCAACTCACGAGCCATTGCGCGGCAGATTGTCAGCAAGCGTTCGCAACAGGCCATCCAGACTACCCAGCAACTGCAAGACAGCGTTCGGCTGAAAGATAAACAGGACTACGCACGGTTGTTCCAGGCATTGCGCATTGAGGTAAACGATGAACTGGGTGCGCTTCGCGAATTGCTGGAAGCCTCCACGCAACTGCTCTCGCCCGGAGGACGATTGGTTATTCTGACGTATCACTCGCTGGAAGACCGCATAGTAAAGAACTTTATGCGTTCCGGCAACACCGAAGGCACCGTACGCAAAGACTTCTACGGCAAACCGCTCACACCCTACAAAGTGATAGAGAAAGGCCGTATGGCTTCTGCAGAAGAGGTGGAGCGTAATCCGCGCGCACGAAGCGCCAAACTGCGCGTTGCCGAGCGCATAAACGAACAATTGGCAAGGGAATAAATGGACAAACGATTAAGCATAATACAGAGAATCCTGAATGGAGATATATTCAGTACCAAGCGCGTTTCTAAGCACTATTTGCTGTTTGCGCTGATTGGAGTGTATATCTTCATCAGCATACTTATGGGCTTCATTTCCGAAGTGCAATACGTGCGGATCGGCGCTTTGAAGAAAGAACTCAAGGAAGCACGCAACGAAGAACTTACCATCAGTTCGGAACTGGTGAACAGCACTCGCCAATCGGCTATAGCCAAACAACTCAAAGAGAACGGCAGCGAACTCAGGGAAGCCAACAAACCTATTATTGTCATTAAATAAGCACGTGGCAAATGACTAAATTGTAAATCTTTTCATGCCCGACCATCGACAAAATACCATATTCCGCTTTGCTATTGTATTCCTGTTTATTACAGCAGGATTTATAGTTGTACTGGTGCATATAATACGCATCCAGTGGTTCGAGCGTGACAAGTGGATGCAGAAGATTGACACGCAAAAGCCCAATGCTGTCGTCATATCGCCACAGCGAGGCAATATTCTGGATGCCGAAGGCCGACTGCTGGCTAGCAGCATTCCTGGATACTACGCTTATATGGACACACGTGTTTCCGCTTTACACCAAGGCGGAGATTCTCTGTTCCATAGATATATCGACAGCATATCCATAGGTCTAAGCCGTATATTGCCGGAGAAAAACGCCGCTGAATACAAGGCGATGATTACCCGCTCGTTCAACCACCGCAACGGCAAAACGGCTAAAGGAGCACCAAAAGAGAACGGCACATATCTTAAGTTGTGCCCCCATCGCATATCGTATATCCAAAAACGAGAGATTGAGCAATTGCCTTTGTTCCGCCGCGGATTCTACCAGTCAGGCATCCGATTTGAAGACAAGCCCGAGCGCAAAAAGCCGTTCGGCTCACTTGCTTCACGAACGATCGGCACCATTCTGAGCGACGGCAAAGGAAATACGGGTCTCGAGAAATCATTCGAAGCCGACCTGCATGGCATCGACGGTCTTGCCATTCGCGAACGACTGGGCGGGCAATGGCAAAATGTGCCTGTAAGGGAAGCCGTCAACGGATATGATTTGGTAACTACTCTTGACGCCAACCTGCTTGACATAACGGAGACGGCTCTACGGAACTGCCTTGAGAATACACAAGCCGATTGGGGATGTTGCATCCTGATGGAGGTACAATCCGGCAAGATTCGCGCTATCTGCAACCTTGACCGAGGCTCTGACGGCACGTATAGCGAGCGGGCTAACCACGCTGTGACACGTGTTGAACCCGGTTCGACATTCAAAACCATAGCAATGATGGCTGCTTTGGACGATGGCAAAGTCGAATTGTCGGATACCTTTGAGGTGTATAGCCAGGGTTGGAAATACCACGATGCTCTGCATCGCGATGCTCACCCGAGAGATACAGTCTATACATTGCGTAGCGCGCTCGCTGTTTCGTCGAACATCGCTTTCGCCAAGATGATTCTGAAGAGTTACGACAAGAAGGCATCGAAGTTCGTGGACAAACTTCAAAGTATGGGACTTCGTGACAGTGTCTATTCGGAGATTCCCGGAGCGCAAAAACCACGTATTGACATTCCCAACGACGGAGTAACACTCTCGCGTATGGCGTACGGTTATTCGGTCGAGCTCACTCCGCTGCAGATTCTTACTTTCTACAACGGCATAGCCAACGACGGCAAAATGATTCGTCCATATCTGGTTGAGCGGGTAGTAGACGGCGATGAGGTTGTTCGCACCTTCGATACCGAAACGCTCAAGAGCAGTATGTGCCGGCGCAGCACGCTCAATGATATCAAAGTCAGCCTGCACGATGTAGTTTGGGATAATTATCTCGGTACGGCATCGGTGCGAACGTGGAAAGGCCACCTTATTGATTACAAGGCGCAAAGCAAACTCGTGACTATTGCCGGCAAGACTGGAACGGCGCAGATTTTCCGGAACGGACGGTATCAATCGCGAGAGCACCGAATGACGTTTGTGGGGTACTTCCCTGAGGAAAAACCGCAATACTCATGCATCTGTATGGTTGAGCATCCGAACAACTATCCCAAGTACGATGCAGGTATGGACTGCGGTAGCGTTGTCCGGCAGATTGCCGAACGAGCCGTTGTTTATGCCGGACATTACGTAATCAAAGGCGATTCGCTGGTGTACGAAAGAAACAAATAACAGGAATTCATAATACAAACAATAGGAAATTTATACTATATGATACTTGCACAATTGCTTAAGGCTATACAGCCTGTACAGGTAATAGGCTCTTCGGATGTGGACGTTCATGCCATTCAGTTCGACTCACGCAAGGTGGAAGCGGGCGACCTGTTTGTTGCACAAGCCGGCACGGCTGTTGACGGACACACGTTTATTCCTGCGTGCATTGAAAAGGGGGCAACCGTAGTAATCCTAGACAATAGTCGATATTTAACCGATATCAAAGATGGCGTAACGTATGTGCTGGTCAAGAATTCCGAAGAGGCTCTCGGGCGTCTGGCACATCAGTGGTATGGCTGTCCGAGCGAGAAACTGACTCTCGTAGGCGTTACCGGCACCAACGGCAAAACAACCATCGCCACGCTGCTGTATGAGATGGTTCGTGCCATGGGCTATAAAGCAGGACTGATCTCCACCGTTGTCTATTATGTGGACGGCACAGCTTATCCATCCACACACACTACGCCTGACGCACTTGCGCTGAACGCACTGCTCGCGCAGATGGTGGACGCAGGATGCCAATACGCATTTATGGAAGTCAGCAGCCATAGTATTGCCCAAGAACGTATAGCCGGACTACAGTTTGCCGGAGCGATGTTCACCAATCTGACACGTGATCATATCGATTACCACAAGACCTTTGACAACTACCGAGATACAAAGAAACGCCTTTTCGACGGTTTGTGCAAGGAGGCTTTTGCTGTTACCAATGCCGATGACAAGAACGGACTTGTCATGACACAGAACACCCGCGCCAAAGTCTTTACTTACTCCACACAGACCATGGCAGACCACCGCGGAAAGATTCTGGAGGAAGGATTCGACGGCATGTTGCTCAGCATTGACGGACAGGAAGTTTTTGTACCGCTCGTCGGACGGTTCAACGTCAGCAACCTGCTTTGCATCTACAGTGCTGCACTATGCCTTGGCTTTGAGAAAACCGAGATACTGCGTATTCTCAGTGCATTGAAACCTGTGAACGGACGATTTGAGACGATTCGTTCTTCCAAAGGCTGGACGGCTATCATCGATTATGCCCACACACCTGATGCTGTGGACAATGTAATCAGCACGATTAACGAGATATTGGATAGTCAAAAGTCAAAAGTCGAAAGTCCAAAGCCCAGATTGATAACCGTAGTAGGTTGTGGCGGCAACCGCGACAAAGGCAAACGCCCGATGATGGCGCAGATTGCCAAACGAGGCAGCCAGCAACTCATTCTTACCAGCGACAATCCACGTGACGAAGAGCCTGCTGATATCCTCAAGGATATGACTGCCGGCTTGACGGAAGACGAACTCCGCTCCACACTTGTTATCGAAGATCGCGCTGCTGCTATACAGACGGCTTGCACGCTTGCGCAGAAAGGCGATGTGATTCTTGTAGCCGGCAAAGGCCACGAAGACTACCAAATCATCAAGGGCGTGAAGCATCACTTTGACGACCATGAAGTTGTACGTCGATACATCTAATTGGCACATAATGTTATCAAAAAGGCAAGCCGCGCACACTTTTTCGCGGAAATATTTGCATATGTCGTAAATTTTCAGTACCTTTGCACCCGCTTTTTTGAAAGCGTTAAGATGTAGCGATGTTGTTACCCTTAGCGATACTGCATTGCTATGATTGTTTCACCGACATTTACCAGCAAATAAGCCATACGGCGAAGCAGATCATCCGACCGAAGGAAGATCAGACACGGTAAATGACAAAATTGAAAATGTCTATGTATTTGACATCAGAAAAGAAAGCAGAGCTCTTCGCCAAGTTCGGCAAGAGCGCACAAGACACCGGTTCGACCGAGGGACAGATTGCACTGTTCACCTTCCGTATCAACCATCTCACCGAGCACCTGAAGCTGAACCGTAAGGATTTCGGCACAGAGCGCGCACTGACCAACCTCGTTGGTAAGCGTCGTCGCTTGCTCGACTACCTGAAGGCTAAAGATATCGAGAAGTATCGTACACTGATCAAAGAACTCGGCATCCGTAAGTAAGTCTTACCTGCTAAACGAAATAGGAGCGACGCAAGTCACTCCTATTTTTTGCTTCCATATGACAAATTACCACCTCCTGATGAGCAGATTTGTATTTTCCCGGTGAGCAGATTTGTATTTTCCCGGTGAGCAGATTTGTGATTTCTTGTGTGGGAGTTATGTTGAGGCATAATGACCGAACAAAAATCGTAAAGATGCCACCGAAAAACACAAATCACAATTGTTCAGCTTCGACCAGGGTAATAATCCGCTCAACTATACGGTCTTTGTCCTTGGCGTCATATTCCTCCTTCAGATCGTTCTTGAACAGTTTGGCAATAAACTGCCAGAAGTCCGCCGCAAACTTGTTTTTGAAGGTTTTGATCAGTTCGTAGGATGTACGGTCGCTTTCGCGATCCAAGAGCAACATAAGCATCCGTCCCTGTGAAGCGGTCATGTTGCGAAAATCTTTCTCGTATTCCTTGAACAGTTCCTTTTCACGTTTCTTCCACCAGCGGCGTTTCTCTTTAGGTGTCATGACAGCCAATGTATCTTCCGCTTCTTCAATCGCCTTGCTGATACGTTTGGCGTATGGCAGCGTTTTCTTCACATCGCGAACGGTGCGCCAATAGAATCGCTCCTGCTGCTTGTTTTTGAACTTGAGCGGAGCATAGCAATAAACCTCGTGCAACATGGCGTAGTAGAGTGTATCATTTCCCTCCTCCTGCGCCTGAATGCCCGGTGTGCAAACGCATAACGCGCATACGCATATTACTATGTATTTGAGTTTCCGCAGCATATTCGTTTATCTCGACTTGTCAAAATACAACTATTGTGCCACAAACAGTATTTTTTTGCTAAAAAAATTTGGATATATCAAAAAAATGTCGTACTTTTGCACCCGCTTTTCGTCGGAAATGGCTCGCCCAAAGGAATTCGCTCAGCGAATTAAGTTGGCTCGCATTTCCTTCTCTCCGATGAAAATATCGCGTATTTCCATCGGTGTACGACGAAAACTCGAATGAGAAATTGCAAGTTGTCATTCGAAGAGCAGCGGGATGTGGCGCAGTCCGGTAGCGCAACGGTCTGGGGGACCGGAGGTCGCAAGTTCGAATCTTGTCATCCCGACAAGAAGTACAAAACAAGCAGAGCGTTTTGCTCTGCTTGTTTTGTATCGAACGTTCTTATCTCGCTTTGCTCGAACGATCTGCTAAGCAGTGCGAATCTTGTCATCCCGACAAGAAGTACGAAACAAGCAGAGCGTTTTGCTCTGCTTGTTTTGTATCGAACGTTCTTATCTCGCT